>SDBU01001579.1_pt1 | contig 32147 bp, 44 predicted proteins | sample 2277071 | NCBI WGS metagenome assembly SDBU01 (sample SAMN10397929, study PRJNA504765) | marine sediment metagenome | isolation source: marine sediment core GS08_GC12, 126 cmbsf | place: Arctic Ocean: Gakkel Ridge, Loki's castle | collected 2008 | reverse complement strand
GCATCTTTCCTGTCCTTCCTTTTATAGTATTCTATACCTTGAAGCAGTGAGCTTGCACAGTTACCGATACCGGCAATAGCAATTTTGATTTTGTCCATAAGCAACTACCTCCTGTTCATTAATTTTTATAGATGTCAAAATCTCATATAACTTGATAGTACAAGAACTTCCTTTGAACTTTTATATTACTTACCCAACTTAGGCGTTTCTTTCTATATCATCCTCAACAGCGCTGAGGAGTTGTTCAATTTCCACAACTAATGCCTCTAATGAATCGAGGGTCTGTTCAAGAGAAACTGACTTATCACTATGTATAGCTTGGATTGCTTTCTTGGCGGTTTCGCATAAATGTTCATGACTCATGATGTCTCCTTTTGAGGTTTTTTCCGTTTTCCTCTTTTCTTTTCCAATCTGTTGAGTTCTCTCTCACATTCTTGGAGTTCTCTCTCAATTCTGTTCATTTCTTCTGTAACGTCTATCTCCTCTTTGGTGGATAGAATTTCCTCCCTCATTTCGTGAAGCTTCTTCTTTTTTGCTTCCAGTCTTTTGATGTCTATGTCTTGTAGCTTAACATCTCTTATGTATGGTTTGTATATAAATTCAATACCAACCCATACAACTAAAGCTATGATTAATATTGTTATTGCGAGTTGTGCAAACATTTTTCCTCCATTGAATTCCTGGAACTACGGAAAATAGTTCCAGGAAATTATCAAATAATAAAAGTTATTTCTGTGTGGTGGTTCTGTGGGAATAATTTAAACCCAGATCCAACTGCTTTCTTCTCCATCAGAAATTCCAAGAATTTTAGTATTCAGTCTATCTTCAATTTCTCCTGGGACGTTCATAGGTTTGACAGAAACCAAATCTCCAGTTAAATTTTTGAAATAACTCGGTTCAGGCAAACGATCAAGATTTGTAATAACTATTCCATCTAATCCTGGATTGCATTGTATGGAGTAATCTAGAAGTTGTAAATCCAGCCACCCACACCTAAATTCTCGTTGCCATTCATTGAAATTATTATGTGGATCAGGAAGAAGTTTCGTGAGTTCTTCCGATTCAGTTGGAAGAGGTCCAAGACCATGGCGATTGATATACGCTCTTATTACCCCAACATTCCACCGTTCTAAATCTTCAAAGTTTTTTAGTAGATCATCTGCTCGAGATAAAGTTACCTTTGATCTGGTGATATAAGGTTTTGTCCCACAATCAATATCTAACAAAGTGCCTTGTGATCCTTCCAGAACCACATTTCCATTTTTAATTTCACCATTGAGTTTTTCCATAAAATCATCGCATACGCAACTCTTTAAGACTGGACGAGCATCCATTAACATATCAAAATAGTCGTCAATCGAAACGTTCTCAAAAAGATAACGGCGTACTTTACTAGAAAATTCAATCATTGTTATATACAACTTTTCATAAAACCAGTTTATCAGTTTTTGTCTCAATTTTGACGGGCTACTAAACAAATCACGAATTCTTAATACTCCATTTGGATCCTCCTTTAATTCATCAAACACCTCACCAACGCCTAACCCCGTCGTACTTATCCTTCCAGTGCCCCGTTCCTCACGATCAATCTCTCTTGCTTGGTTTATTGCTTTATGGAAAATAGTTATCAATGGACATTCTGGATCTATATAAAGTCTTGAGAATAGGTTCTTTACCCCATTGCTGTGATGTACTCTTATTTCTTCTATAAGGTTTAAGGGGTCTACAGCCATTTGATTAGAAAGATATGTTTTAACAGTAGAAGAAACAACACTTCCAGATCCTATTTGAGCGAAGATATGACCTTTTCCATTATGGACTACTCGATGCGCTGCCTGACTTCCACCAGAGAATCTAACAATAGCACTGACATTCAATTTTCTGGTAAGTTCAGAAACGGTATGGCCTTTTCCCTCATCTCCAAACATTAATCCAATTACTGTTACTACCATTTTCCAATTTTTCTCGATCTGAAAACATCGCGATTTGGTAATAAGGTAGGTTTTGAAGTTGATACATCCTTTGGTCCGACTGTAGCAGGTAAATTAGGATCTTCAAAATCACTTATTACTTCGGCCACAATTTCTATCCTCGCTTCATCTTGTCCTTTTTCCTTGAGATCATCTTTATAACCTTTTAAATCCCGCACTTGCATTCTCATAGCGATTAAACCCAGCATAACATCTACAATAGCTTTCGGGTCCTTTAGAATGAGAAATCTCTCACCCATTATCTTCTTCCAATCCTTGACTATTCGTTCGTCGTCGCGCGGACTTTGACTATAAGGCCAGTGAATAAAAAAGGTATCAAATCTTTCCATAAGTTCCTGAAAAATAGGTATGGTGTCTTTCCCATCCAACTCAGGGTAATAACCTTCATCGCCGATAAAAAAGAAAAACCCGTGTTCCATATTGGGAACGGAACATTTTTCCAAGAAGAAGAGAGCCGCCAAATCGTAACTTTCCATCGTTTGTCCGCCGCCGCCTCCTTCTAACCAAATCTTTTTGAGCCAGGGATGAATCGCTATTGCTTTCTCAAACTGAGTAACTTGCAATGGCGCTTGATCGGTATAAACGTCCCCTACCGCTGCAAATGAAACTGCTGGATCAGGGAGGTATCCCTTCTGCTCAATCTGTCCCCAAAACATAGGGATCTTATCAAACATGATTTTTGTACTATCTCCCATGCTACCCGTGTCGTCCAACGCAATTATAATCGGGTTCTTCGCGTCTGTCCATACCCGCCGATCCCCAGTCGGTAATACATCGGCATGTGCTTTTTTCGTTTTTCTATAAGTTCTATCTGCCGAGCTGGAAAAACTTTTTCCTGGTGATGATCTTCCAACTCCTACATTATAACTTGACCCTCCCACTTTTTTCCTCCTTACTTATTATTCTGGTTTACTTTCTAAAAGTCTTAAGCCCTGGAATTGTTTCTACAGTTCCAGGGCTTAACTAAAGACTACCTGAGCTAAAACTACTTTATAACAGCACCTTTGGGTACAGTTAAATCTAAACCTAGTTGTTTCAACGCCATTATACCCAGAACTTCCGACATTTGTATTGCATTAGTGTCAAGTTGTCCTTTTCCGCCTCCTCCCATCATTACTGTCGGGACAAGCCTCTTGGAGTAAGCATCGGCCCATATAGACATGACGTTTTCGTAAGTTGCCAATTTTTGTTTTAGAGCACCATCGGCAGCAAGTACAAGCCTTTTTCTTTCGGCTTCACCCTGACCTAGTAAGATCTCTTTCTGTTTGATCTGTTCGGCCGCTTTCCTATCCAGTTTTGCTACCGCAAGTTTCTTAGCAGCATGCGTCTCTGCTACTTCTTTATCCTTTTGGGCATCAACAACGGCCTGGATCTTCTCTTTTTCTTTTATGTATCTGGCCGTCATTACATCCTTTTGACCCTCAGCTTCAGCAGTAATTTTCTCTTGTTCTGCTCGCTGAGCATTCGCTTTAGCAGTAGCTACTGCCATAAGTGCTTCCTGTTGAGTAGCAATCTGTTGCTTCACCTTTTTGGCGTACACAAAGGACTTAATTTCAAAGTTAGACAGTCTGATTCCGAGGCCTTTAAGTGGGTTCTTTTGGTATAAAGGAGTCCCACCGACCACGTTATCTTTTGTCTTTATAACTTTGAACACTCTATCCATTTCTTCTCCAGTTATTAAGTCCTTAATCGTTCGAGTTACATCTTGGGTTTCGTATGCACCATTTTGGATCTGGTCCCAGGCCCAGTAGATAAAATCGGACCTTCTCTCAGAGTAGCTTTCTCTTGCAGACATCAAGTTTGCCGTTAACCTTAGTGAGTTCCGGACAGCTGGAAGAATTAACTTAAGTTCCATATCATTGTAGGTCCGAAAACCCTGGACAACAATTAAAGAAATAGCATCTGCAGCGGTTGCAGGTGTAATTATACGACAAGTTCCAGAAATATTGCAGATAGATCCGTCGTTAAATCGCACTTCAATAGACTGGTCTATCTTCTTCCCTTCTACCATGTCAGCGGTAAAGTAGAAAGTTTCAGCCTTAGGCCATGTTATAATATCACCAAACCATTGACCATACATACCAGGTGTCATTTTGGCAGTCATCTTTCCAGAGATAGCTGCTTGTTTGACTTGGTAAGTTCCCTTTTCAACAGTCTCGATGATTTTCGTTCCGAAACTGAGGGCGATGATTATAATTGCTACTAGAATTCCTAAACCAATTTTCGTCTTCATCTGTAGTCTCTCCTTGTTTTAATTTAAAAGTTGTTGATACTTACGGTTTAAACCCTAGCTAGTTTAGCTAGTAAAACTCCTACTTAATTCACCTCCTTTCTTTATTATTTTTACTTCCTACTACTTCTGGTTTTCATTGACTTCTGGATACTTTTCTATCCATACTTCGAACTTGCTTCTATCATCAAGCTTTTCTAGTTGCTCTAGAGCTTCCATAGCTTCTTCAACCATCTGGTCTAATACTGTAACTTCATTCTCCATTTATTAACTCCTTTTAATTTAACTCCTTTTTCTTTCCCAGTGTTCATCCTCTTTTGTCATATCTTTTTCAGTGGTGGGGGGTTCCACCCCTATTTCATGTTCTTCTTCTGCTTGAAACCCGACTTTTGGTTGAGAAAGGAAGAAGTTTTCAAGAACTGTTTCTGTTGCTGTTTCTACATATTGTTCGATTTCCCCTCCGTTTTTAGACATCATAAGAAATGCTGTATTAAATATTTCCTGGATATGAGCACCAGTAATCTCTTTTCCCTGTAGAGTTTTTTGTGGTGCGGGACACCCAACTATTTTCTTAAAAAGATCATTAATCTGTTCTGGTTTTGGGTACTTAATTTCTAGACGTCTGTCGAATCTTACTGGTCTTATTAAAGCTGTATCGAGAACCTCAAATCTGTTAGTAGTGGCGATGATGACAATAGGTTGCTTATGAGGTTCAATTCCGTCGAGGACTGATAGTAGTGGTCCAATAACACTGGACTTACTGGTTGTACGGTCGTAACCTATTAAGTCAATATCTTCGAAAACTAAACATGCTGGTGTTAAAAACTTATTGATTAAAGTTATAATCCAGTCTAAGCTGAAGTTTTTGAAAACGTCGTCTGACATAAATACACATGATACGTTGTGGTGTAGAAGTTCTTCAAAAGTAGCTGATACTAAAGACGTTTTTCCAACACCTGGTGGTCCATGAAGAATAATGCTCCGTTTTTTAATGACTGCATGTAGATTCTCGTCCTGAAGAAACTCAATGACGTTAAGTGTAAATTCCCTGATTAGTTTTTCAGGTAGAACTACGTCGCTTAATTTTTTGTCTGGATTTGAAACAAAAGCCAAACCATCTCTTGTGAACTTAAGACACTTGCCTTTGTAGAAGTTTGACTCCGAGATGTAATGTGAGTACAAAGATTCGACTTCTCTAAGGTTCTCCTCAGTATAAGCAAGAATCTCAACAATGTACTTTTCTATGTTTGAAACATAAACACCAGCTATGATTCCTTTCTCGAATACTGCGATAATATCTCTAAAGATCTTTGTCTTTTCTTTTATGTTTGTAAATACAGTTATGGTTGAAGGTTGGTCTGTGAACTTTCTTACGTCACCAGTATACTTTGCGTGGTCTTGTACCATTTTTGTTAGTGCATAACAAGCTATGGGCATCTCAAACTCTACCTTATAATCAAAAGATGTTGAGAAATTCGGTTTGGTTTCGGTATAGTCAATTGTTTTAGTTGCTGTAAAGTTATTCTCTTCTGCTTTTCGTTCTTTACTTTTATATTTAGTTATTACACCTATCTTTGTAACATCTTCGTTCTTATCTTCGGTTGCGATTGTCACTTTTCCCGAATCTCCGTTCATTTCTGAATCTCTCCTTTCACAATTTTAATCCCTTTTTTCTTTGTCATTATTACTCCTTCTATTGTTCTCCGTAATGCGATAACATGGTCGAGAAGATTTCCAGCTCTTCCGTAGATAGAAGGGTCAATTTCCTTAATAAAATAATGGAGTTCGTTTGTATTGCCAATTTCTTTATAAGCCTGTTCTAATAATGATACTAAAGTTTTTACTACTGTTGTATAACTACTAACTGTAGGTTCGTGCTCCAAGATCTGGTTACAAAAACTTGAGACTTTCTGTAACGTTCCTAGGGAACATTTTGACATAACTCGAATAGAATTGCTGTGTATTTCTGCCATCTCTTTTTCGAACTCACCTGGTTTGTAGATGATCGCCACCGATCCGTCTTTAAACTTACAATTTATTTTAGTGTCTTTATTTTGAAGTCGTAAGACTTTCTTATTGAAAAGTTTTTCTATTGCTTTAACATCTACTAACATTAGCTGTTTCCTCCTTATTTCCGACGGTCAGGTTTTTCAGGTATTCTTAAACGCCCATCATGCATTTCTAAAGGTGTATGACTTAAACCGAGACTTGCTTCAGGTTTTTTACAGAGATAGTTTAAGTAGAGAAAGTCTCTTAGTATTTGATTGATGTAATCTTTCTCCCTTTTCCCAAGATATAGCTCCAATGCTTTCATGATATCTCCCTCGGCTATGACCAATTTGTCATTCCAAGCAAATTCTGTAGATTTAACTCCAGCTGGAATATCAAAGGTATCTCTTATATCTACTATAATCCCTGCTCTTTTCAGTCTCTCTTCGTAGTCTTTGGGCATAACCTGACCTAACCCTAAGGCTCCCTTTTTGGACACAGAAGTTGGGTCGAAAGTACTTTCGGTTTTAATTAGAGCTAGTAGAAACAGAGGGAAGTTTGTTTCTAATATGCAATCTACTATTTCTTTAGCTATCTTTTTCGAGATCTTACTTGAGTTTTCAAATACCCAATTAGTAAGAGCAGGTTTGGATCGAGTGAACTTGTTTATGGACTCTCTGCTAATACTAGTTTTAAGTTCGGCGATTCGTTGATTAGCTTGGTCTAGTTGCGACATTAATTGTTTGACTTTATTGTTTACTGAGTTTTGTTCTAACCTAAGATTCGCTTCAAGTTCGACAGCCCGTTGATTAGTTTGGTCAAGTTCGACAGCCCGTTGATTAGTTTGGTCAAGCTTCAACATTAGTTGTTTGACTTTATTGTTTACTGAATATCGTTCGAACTTGAGATTTGCAATAGTTTCTTTCTGCTCTAGTTTTTCTATAAGCATAGAGATTTTTGTGGGGATAATAATAAAGGCTACTACTGTTAATATTATTATGAAAACGCGAATGTTAATTTTCCACTTTTTCCACGTTTCTAAATTTTTTGTAGTATCTATTTCAGCTTTTATGTTCTCTTCCATATTCTTAGCTCCTCTCGTTTCAAATTTTTGCTTCTTCTAATAGTTCTCTTTCTCTTTGGTTGTTATTAGCGGCACTAACAAAAGTATCGAAGAAATCCCCATCTAGTTCCGTTTCGGAAACAAAGTGATGTAGATTGGCTTGATTAACATGAGCAGCTAACCGCATTCCGTAGAGATTTGATAATAGTTCACTACATTTGGTTCCTTTTAGTGCATCGTCATATGTCGTTTTCCACATTTTATTTTCTGTCATAACTTTTGCTAACTCAAATTCCTCTACTTCGTCTTCTGTATAACTCAAGAAATATTTCATGTATAGTTTGCCAGCCTTTATTCCAGCAGTGGCTGCATAAACGGCGACACCAATAATGTAATGATATTTGGGTAAATCCAATATTACCTCCATATTAGAACAAAATTTAAATGTGAAGTTTTAAACTTTTTGAAAAGGAGAAAAAGAAAATGAGTGGACTATCTTATCCTGAATTCAATGAACAGGGAAAAGTTAATTGTCAACTTTGTGGTAAGTCCTACCTAGTTATTAGTCCAACACATCTACTTCATAAACACAATGTTACAGTAGAACAATATCAAATCAGATTCCCGAAACTACCCCTTTCTTCAAAAGAATTTAGAACTCGAGGAAAGTACGGAAGATTAGGAATGTTCAAGGAAAGACTTAAAGAGAAGTTGGAGAATATCGACGAGATAAAAGATGATGATTTGCCAGATAAAAAACCGGGAACTCCAACTGGTCCTGTTGTTGAAGACATTATCGTTTATGACACTAATAAGAAACCGGGAACTCCAACTGGTCCTGTTATTGAAGATATTGACCTTTCTGATGCCGGTAAGTCAGAAATTCCAGAGGACCCAATCGCCCGAAAAAAGCACGAAATTCTATATTTCTTGCGGGGAACATTTCCTAATGTACAAGAAAATTACTTGATTAGCAAGAAGAGTTTGACCGGCCATTTACAGTATGAGTATATCACAGATTTTGCAGACAGTGTCATGAAAATTGATTTCGAATTTCCAGATACGTTTTGGCATAATAGAGACAGATATCAGGACTTGACACGAGTCTCGAAATTAGAAAGCGATGGTTGGAAAGTAGTCGAAATTCCAGGTAACAACCCAACTATTAAGATATTAGAGAAAATGATTAGAGAGTTCTAACTCGGAACATTTACTAGAACAAAATATAAACTTACTATATCAATTACTGTTTTGATCTATCATGTTACTGATTTTAGTTACGGGGGCTACAGGAAGATTGTAGTCCCCAACTCCTTACAAAAACAAATCCTCCTTATCATCGGTTATTAATATATATAGTAATATTTTGTCAAGTGAGTCTCCCGTCGAGTTTTAGAACAAAAAATAAAGGATAGTTTTGGAGATTATTAGATGATAAAATATAAGATAAAAGCTGACATAAGTAAAGTACTTTCCGAAGGAGATTATTTATAAATGGGAGACACACAATTTCCACAGACACGAACTATAGATCCATTCACGGGATACTATAGCGACCTCACAAGTCGCTTACTTCAGGGTGTCACAAAAGGGCGAGATTGTCTTCTCACACCTCACTCCTTTCAAGTTGAAGCGATTCCAGGCGACTCCACATCAGTAAATATAATTGACGGGTTTCTTGTCATGGATAATATCCTAATACAAGGAACCAGCAGTAGTTTTGAAGTTGACTTTGAAGATGTAGACTTCTACTCAGCAGGAAGTGTCTGGGACTCAGCTGGCTACTACTATATATGCATAAACTATAATTATGAGAGAAGTCGCCCTGCTGCGGAAGCTTCATTTCGTATTCTTAAACCTAGTCAAAGAAACCTTCTTGATTTATCTTCCGACAACTTCCTATTAAAAGTAGCACAAGTTGTCAGCGTTGGTGCGGGTTACGAGATCAGTGCTCTCTACGATTATGATCCAGATGCGGCATTTCCAGACCATCGCAGGGAATTTGTTCATATATATGCGACATTGTGTGAAACTCTTCCTTCCTTCACTCAATATGAAAACGAGGGTCAAATCATATATGTGGTGGATGAAGGTGAGACATATTTTGGGGGACCGGATGGTTGGAAAATTTTCAGTGGAATTAGAGATGTAGTTGATACATCTTTATGTACAGCTGGTCAACTTTCATACATTGCTGCAACCGGTGACGCTACTCCTGCAATAGCAACTGCTTATAATACTCTAGCAGATGCTGTAGTCCTGGATGTAGGCGCTTCGGGGAAGGTTGCATTATATGGAAAAGTTTCTGACGTTCTAATAGAAGCTGGCGTCAACATCACGCTAGGAGATAAAGTTTACCTTTCAGAAACAGTTGCAGGTACGATTACTGACACACCCGGTACGCTTGCTCAATATATAGGTCGATGTGTTGAGTCAGGTATACATGCAGTGTCGTGCAATGTCTGGTTCATGCCCGACCAACTCCAACAAAATGCTACGGCTGCTCAACATGGTTTGATGACATTGACTTACGCTGGGAAATTAGATGGTATAGAAGCCCTTGCAGATGTTACTGACTTCGCTAATGTTCAGGCTGCCCTTGCAGCGGCTGCGGGAGCTGTCGATTTTAACAACCAGAATCTTACAGGTGTAGGTGCTATAACTGCTGGCGGCATATTAAATATGAGCACCCATAAAATCACCAATGTTGTTGACCCTACTGTTGATCAGGATGCTGCTACCAAAATATATGTCGACAGTCTTGCGAGTGGTCTTGATATTAAGGATCCTATTCGACTTGCTACAATCGCTGCTCTCCCTGCTTGTACTGCTGCTGGTGAAGGGGTTGGTAAAACTTTGACAGCCGATGCTGTTGGTGTATTGACAGTTGATGGTGTTGCGTCAGCTCTTACCGATAGAATCCTTGTTAAAAATCAGATTGATACAACAGATAATGGTATCTATGAAGTCACTACCGCAGGAGCTGGGGGTGCAGCATTTGTTTTGACAAGAGCAACTGATGCAGACGAAGACGCAGAAGTTTTGAAAGGTATGTATGCTTTTGTATCGGCGGGTGTTACATTAATTGGTACTGCCTGGGTCCTAAAAGCTGACGCTGATCCTGATTTAGATCCTCAAGAGTTTGCACAATTTAGTTTTGCAACGTCATTTGTAGAAGATGATCCCTACGGTGCTGGTTGGAATGGTGATACTACACATGCTCCGAGTCAGAACGCCGTATTTGATGCTATTTTTCCGTCTGGAACCCGGATGTTGTTTGGACAAAATGCTGCTCCTACAGGTTGGACAAAAGAGGCAGTTTGGGCTGATAACTCGATGGTGGTATTCACGACCGGCAACATTGGATCCGGAGGTGCTGATAGTCCTATTTCATGGACGACAGCTGTGACAACTCAGAATGAGTCTACACATGTTCATAACATGAACTCGCATACACATACGGGACCGAACCACCAGCACTCAATAACTCACACTCACAGTGTTACTAGCAACGTGGCTGTTGGTAATCACAACGTTCTAGTTCTAAACAATATTAATTTAGGTTTATCGGTCGACAACAAATCTGGGCTCAGTACAAACAATGAGAGCAATCACACACACCCGCCTGGAACTCTTCATGCAGGATATGCCACCTCCGCTGGTACCGTCTATTGGCATGAATCGCCCTGTGCCAATTGGAGTGCAAGCTTTTATAGATCGGGATTACCTGGTCCAACAGTTGGAGGAGGTACTCGGAATACCGGTATAGGTCTAGTAGGTAGTACCAATTCAGGAACAGCTCATGGCCATACTATACCAAATCATAACCATGCTATGAGTGGCACTACTGGGCTTCATAAACATACATTTAGCACGCCAATTTCTAATCATAGTGTAACAAATAACGCGGTGACCTCTGGTCCATCATTAGTAGCAAATACAGGTCCGGCTGGCACTGGTGTCACTGGATTTCCCAGTACTGCTAACACTCTAGCAGGTTCAGCACATCTACATGCTGTCACTCAGGATACATTTACACCGAAATATCAAAAAGTAATAGCGGCAACGAAGGACTAAAAATGAAAAAACCCCCTTGTATAAGGAACTTAAAACGGTTTGAACACAAAGGATGTCCAGAAAAATTATGGGATGGAGAAGATGGATGTCCTTGTTGGATTGAAATGAGTATAGGTACTCGAAAAGACCCTGATGATAAAAAGATAAGGAAACAATGCCTGGATAAATGGATGTGGCAATTCAACTGGTCTATGTTAGGACTACTAGAGGGCAACCAAGAAGCAGTAGAATCCTTTAGAAATGGAATGGTAGAGAATGGACCAGACGGAAAAACATATCCAAAACCTGATCCAGCAGTTGTTGAACTATTAAAAATTTATCATAATCTTGAAGAGAGACAAAAACTAATTTTTGAGCATGAATCAAGGAAGAGGATAGAACAATAACTCCATTTAAAGAGAAAGGGGAAGTTTGTCATGAGTGAATATGAATACGTTGTTAAATATAAACATATTAATCAGTATTTCTGGAGACAAATTAAGAATGTTATCTCAGACGGGATTGCATCTCCAGAATCGACCACCCATACATTTCGCTATTTTATAACTATTGATGGACAACGGATAGAGATACCGATGGAGGGAATGCAATTCAAATTTGGTGTGGAGAGAATGAAGACCGTTGAAGAAAATTTCGTAGCAAATTCAAAAGAAAAGCAGAAGACAAACGAGACTAAAGGTGGACAGAACAAAGCAACGATTCAATAATAGAGAAAAAAAGATAGAACAAAAATATAAGATACTAACTTTTAGGGAGCCTCAAAACCATGACAGATTTAGGGAAAGTTGCACAAAAGTTTCTTAATGAACTACATTCAAGCGAAGTCATGGAAACTTTTGAAACTTTATCATTCTTAAATGAAAATATGGAGACAAAACTGGATCCAGACCCAATAGAGATTTGTCTTGTTGAGTCTATATATCACTTTCTAGAAAAGCTGAAAGTATTAGAGAACAATATCCAGAGTTATGTAAGAGATACAAAAAGAATTCCGAACAATAAATTAGATGAATTGTACGATAGAGAACCCGCTTGCACAACTAGCGTAATGTTTAAATAACCAAGACTGGTTCCCTTTAAGAATATAAGGAGTAGAATATGATAAAGTTATGGATCAAGAAAGCATTGAACATAGTCGTTCTGCTAGCAATTTTTGTTATTTGCTTGGGAGCTATTGAAGAAGGTGGATACATTCTTCAATCTATAGTTGGCATTATTGGTGCTATAATTATTTTGTTTGGTATCGTAATTCAAATCCAGGGTACTAAGATTGAAGGTAAATTATCAAAGGATGTGTTCAAGGAATATAGTGGATCTGTCGGTGGACAGTTTGTAGGAGTTTATAATGACTTGAACAAAGGTTCTGAGAAGTTTGAGAAACTAACGGAGGAAATTGGCAAGCAGAAAGTTGTTTTGGGTAGAATCGATGAGAGGGTGGAGGCGCTTGCACGGAAGAATGGGATTAAAACTAACTAATAATTAAATCTAGAGATTAACAAATGAGAAACTTACAAGACAAGATTCCCGGTGCTTCAAGTTTTAAGTATGGTGAATTTGTTAGATCGGAAGTTGCTACCAGACTTGGTATAAAGAATGAGCCAGACGAAAAGCAGTGGCAGAATATTGAGCTTCTAGCCAGAGAAGTTTTACAACCAGTCCGGAATAAGTTTGGTCGGATCAAAATAACAAGTGGTTTTAGATGTGAAGAACTAAACAAGAGAATTGGTGGAAGCGAATTTAGTAACCATTGTAGAGGTGAAGCTGCTGACATAGAACCGATGGAAAAGGGAGTTACTTTGTTTGAAGTTCTCGAATGGATTTATGAAAATCTAGAGTTCCGAACGGTAATTGCTGAGTTTTTTACTAGAGATGGGTGGATTCATATAGACTATAGAGTTGGCGGTAATATAAAGAGGCTAAGACTGCGAGATGAAAAACACAAATATGAAGATGTTACTATGAAGTTTCTAAAGGAATTATATCCAAGAAAGACTCAGAATAACAGTAAGTCAGAAAGATGTTCGAGAAGTTACTGGAGATTATTTGGTTGTCTTAAAAGATTGGAGATTTGTAAATGAATCAACTAACTGGAATTAAAAATTCACTAAGGGAGACTTAAACTAATGGCAATAGCAACTTTGGTTGAAGTAGATGTGACCTATTCAGCCCCACCAAATATAATCGCAACTTATGAGATGACAGATTCAACAGGACTCATAGAGATTACACTTCCAGGTCTCACTATAGACGAAGATTCATACCATCATATTCCAAATACAGATCTCAATGGCGTAGCATATGCAATTCAACTTCTTAGTTTCGCTATTTCTTGTGACTCCGCGAATTTCAACGTTCGGGTTCTTGACATCAACGACATAACACGATTAAGTACTATTAATGAAGTCCTTTCATATAATAATGTCAACCTTAGTTATTTGGATACGAACTTTCTCGAGTTTGTAATTAAGAACAGAGATAACCCAATAACTAACAAATTGTATTTATATCTTGAGAATGCTTCTGGAACTATTACACTTGTACTAACATATCTCAATTTGCAAGATCGGCTTTTCTAATCATTGGTGATTAAGTAAATGGGTAATAGACTAAAACCAGATAAAGGTCTTACTCAAATATTGGCTGACCTTGAATCATTAAAAGTTGGTCTTCGGGTTGCTCCACCTAGTAGTACCGGAAATGAGACTATAAATCAATTGATTGGTAACCGGGATGATAATCGTAATTCGGAAACGATTTACGCCGCTTTGCATGATATTTGGAAAGGTAAGCACCACGGACAAAAACTTTATCCTAATCTAGCTGCAGCAGTAACAGTGACTACTCATGTAGATGATTGGACTTTAGGCAATTTTGCTGAGATAGTTCCTGCTAATACTATCGCAGAAGAGTTCCATATCCACCATCTTCACATCAGCGCTCCAGATGCCAATGCAGATTATATATTAGTACTCTATAATGGGACCACGGAACTTATGAGAGTTAGCTTTAGTGTGACAGACAAAAAGAGTGCTATAGGAGGTCTTGATGTTGTGGTGCCTTACTGCTCAGCAAACTCTCAGATTCAGGCGAAGTTAGCAAACAGTAGAAACGGGAACGCTGACTCAGTTGACGTGAGGCTTTGGTATTATGAACGTTAAAAGAGAGTAAAAATTAAATCGAATATGAAACCATAATGGAACTTAGAACAGATAATAGACAACCAATTACTGAACAATGTAGTGGGCATCTTCCCATAAGTCATGCAATCTACCAAACATATCTCAATTTGCAAGATCGACCTTTTTAAATGAGCTCGGAGGTAAAGTAGATGGGTAGTAGACTAAAACCGGCTCCACCAGTGGATCTCGGTGTTGCTCTACCGAATAGTACTGAAAACTTAACTATAAATCAATTGATTGGTAATCGGAATGATGATCTTAGTGCATCTACGGTGTTTGGTAGATTGCGTGACATATGGGGAAATATCCATCATGGACAAAGAGTATGGCCAGCTCTTACCGATCCTGTTTTAGTGACTGCTCATGCAGATGACTGGGTACTGGGTAATTATGCTGAGATAGTTGCGGCTAATGCTATCTCAATAGAGTTTCACATTCATCATATACATATAACTGCACCCAGTGCGAATGGTGAATATGAATTAGTATTCTATGTAGCAACTACAGAACTTATGAGAGTTTCGTTTAGTAGGACAGATAAAAAGGACGATGTGGAAGGCTTGGAAGTAAAAACACCCCACTGCCCTGCTAATTCACAAATTCAGGCAAAGCTTGCAAGTAGCAATGATGCTTCTGCTGATACATTAAAAGTTAAATTTTGGTATCACCCTCATGACTAAAGAGATTAAAAATTAAATCGAATATGAAACCATAATGGAACTTAGAACAGATGATAGACAACCAATTACTGAACAATGTAGTGGTTGTGAGAACATTACCATAGATAAATATTGTGAGTGCTATCTTTACCCTCCAGCCAAATGGAGGGCCGGTAAATGTCCCATAGCAAGTCACCTTAGACCCGAACCAGTACAGGAACAAAAATCTAGAGTAGGACAGCCAAAACATCGGAAGAATAAATGAAACTCTATATAGAAGAATTAGTCAAAGATAAGTTCCTATCTAGGCTCAAAGATCTCACACCTATAAAATCCAAAAAACTTTCCACCAAACAACTTCTAGATTACCACCGGAAATGTCACATGCTTCACGCCGCTAATATAAAGAGAAAACCACTGAATAAAGAATTGATAAATGAAATAATGAGTATTCATGATATACTTGTTAAGGAAATGAAAAGAAGAGGTTTTAGTCATACCAGTCCTCTAAAAAACCCCCGCTAGTTTTTCAAAACCAGCCAGTACCTTCTCCAATATTATAGAACAAAATATAAATAAAACATGGGTACTGTGAAATGAGTTCTCTGAAAAGACAAATAGCAAGAAAGAACAAAGAATATGTAATACAATGCCCGTTTTGTTTAGACAAAGACAAACGAGAAATTCACCTAAAAGGAAAATATGTTAGTGAACATTTGATAGTAATTAAGGACTCGTCGAATCATATTCATGTACATGGACCAATTAAAAATGAAGAGTTGATGAAGAGCTTTATTCTAGCGATTGGAAAGGAGTCTGAAATTGAAATTGAAGATGAAGAAGAGTGAAAAGAAACAAGTAGAAGATTGTATAGTAGATCATGGGAATCAACAAACTGTTTGGAAAAGTGAACAAGCAGAAGATTGTATATTAGATTATGTTGATCAACAAACTGTTGAGAAAAGCGAACAAGTAGAAATTCCAGAAACTGGTGATCGAAAGATTGTTTTTGCTCATTCGAGAGCATTGGGTGATGCTCTGATGTTTACTTGTGGAGTCAGAGATTTCAAATTACTTTTTCCTAACATCCAAATTAATGTTGATTCTTGCTTTCCCCCACTTTGGGACGATAACCCTTACATTAACAGGTCAATAAAAAAAGGGGACCCTGGCGTGGAGTACTACCGAGCGGGTTATCCCATTATCAATAATAGCAACAATTCTTATATGCATTTCACATCAGGTTTTCTCTTCAACATGATCGCATCAGCAGATGCTCACAAACGTTTACCAATGAACATCGGGGAGTTTACATCTGTTTTCTCTGGAGGAGAAGTTGGGGATTATGACCTTGGAGAGCTAAAAAAAGGAGAAGAATATAATGGCCCGAATCTACTGAACATGTTAAGGGAGAAGTATGGGACAAGGAAACATGTAGGTGGATTGACTTTTATACCAGAACCTTTGAGAAGAGTGTTTGGTGAAACTGATAAATTCTGCACGGTTTTTGGAAGACAAAGAGGCGACATTCATCTTAGCAAAAAAGAAAGGTCTTTTAGTATGATTAAAGACCTTTATGGAATTAATACCAAATATTGGGTTGTGGGTCCCGGTGGGAAAACCGACTGTACTAATAAGATTTGGGATTGGAGAAGGTTCCAGAATGTTATAGACTACTTTGATGGAATGTTAAAATTTGTGGTGATTGGACGAAGTGATCATATTGTAGAAAAACTTAGAGGAGTAATTGACTTAACAGATAAGTTTAATGATAGTGTTCGCGGACTAATCCCCCTTGTTTATCATTCTGAGGGATGTGTAAGTGGTGTTACATTCTTGCTACATCTCGCTGCTGCTGTTCCACCCAGATTCAAAAATGAGAGAAAACCCTGTGTAGCCATTTATGGTGGACGTGAACCGGTGTCCTTTACTGGATATTGTAATCACCAGATATTACATACTAATGGATCTTTTGACTGTTGTGATAATGGAGGATGTTGGCATTCGAGAGTTATTCCGCTACCAACGAAACCAGAAAGAAACAAGAGATTATGCAGGTATCCAGTAAAAGTAGAAGGTAGGTCTATTCCAAGTTGTATGGACTCAATTACTGCTCGAGACGTTATACGAGCAATTGAGAAATATTATGATGGAAACATTTATACATATATGAATCCTGTTACTTCCGCCCAGAAAAAGAAAGAAGTAGAAGTTCAATTGGTTCCTAGATCTTCAGATAAGGAAATCAATGTTTTAGCTTCTTTGAGTACTAAGGGTGGTGGAGAACAGAGTGCTATTAAAATAGTAGACCTCCTTAGACGTAGTGGGTGGAAAGTAAATCTGCATCCGTGGGCTAACGTACATGAAAACTACAATAAGGAAGGGTTTGATATAAGTAAATATTCTTTTAGAGATGGAATGTTTCAGAATATGGTAGCAGATATACCTCTACTCTTCTATGCGAATGATCAGATTGGGCCTTTTATGGAAGAGGCAGAATCAATTGTTGAGAAGAGCTCTAGCTTAATTGTAGGGATCAATTACATAAATAGTTCCCTTCCAAAATCACGATGGCTAGATAAAACTGGTAAGTTAAAAGCTGTGGTCTTCCAGAATACAGAGAAAAAAGACGAATATGAACGAGACAGAATTGGTTTTGAGAACACTAAACAAATTGTGCTTTTCGGAGCTATTGAGCTTGATAAATACTTGGAAGTATGTGTTGAGAAAAGAGAAAAGAAAGACGACCCTTTTGTAATATTGAAGCATTGTACTCCTGACGGAAGAAAATATGTTACTGAGGAGTCAGTTGGTAAGGGACCGAAAATTCACCTCTGGCAGAAAAAGTTTTTTAAGGAACTTGACGTCAAGTTCTATGGTAGATTGTTGAAAGATATCAAAGATACTAGATTTGAATTTATGGAAGCTCATAAAGAATTGGTAGAAGCATTTAAAAATGAACCAAGAATGGTTTTCCATAAATGGAATTCAGTAGGTGTAGAAGAGTTTTTGTCAAAAGGACACATCTACTTATATAGGACTTCAAATGCTTGGCGCGACCAATATCCCCGAGTTGTGGCTGAAGCTTTAGCGGCGGGACTCCCTGTTCTAAGTGAACCAAGAGATGGAACTAAGGATAGAATCGTGCATGGAGTGACTGGTTTTTACTGTTGTCACTACGATGAGTTTCTGCTTAATGTAAAGACGCTGAAGAGAAAAACCGACTTATGTTATACAATGGGAGCAGCAGCTAAAGAGTGGGCGAGGAAAAATTTGGACCCAAATAAATGGGTTGAAACTATAGAAAAATTATGTATAGGAGAGTAGATGTCAAAAAAGCTATCAAAGTGGACAGACAAAACTTAGGAGAGGCTCACTACTTGGGTAGAGAAAAAACGAGAAGCCGGATGGATGGAAGACTAGAATGTCGAAAAGACTAACCCTTGAAGAAGTCAGAGAAGATATTGAAAGACATGGACATAGGCTTCTTTCAACGGAGTACAAAAATAACTACACAAAACTAGAACTTGAGTGCCCAAAAGGTCATGAGTTCAAAATGACTCGGAATGACTTTCACCAAGGATGTAGATGTCCATTATGTGCTAGAAACAGAAAGAAAACAATTGAAGAAGTAAGGGAATATATTGAAAGTAAGGGATACAAACTTCTTTCAACGGAGTACAAGAACGTTGGGACAAAACTTGAACTAGAATGTCCAAAAGGTCACGAGTTTAAAATGTGTTATGACAGTTTTCGTTATGGTCAGAGATGTCCAAAATGTAAGGGTGAGAAACAAAAAGAACGAATGCTAAATGGAGGAGCTGCTTACATGCTTTCTTTTGTCAAAAACCCTTCTAATCCACAAGTAGAGCTGTTCCACCTGGTTCAAGAAATTTATCTGGGTACAGTCCTTAACTACCCTTGTTTAAATTACTCAATCGATATCGTAGTCCCTCAGCTAAATTTAGCAATCGAATATGACAGCTCGTACTGGCATCAAGATGAAGACAAAGACCTAAAACGACAACTCGAACTCGAAAAAGAAGGTTGGATTTTCCTTCGATATAGAGATTATGTTCCAATTTTAGAAAAGTTTCTAGAGGATCTCAACCAACTAAAGAGTGGGCCAGAAAGAATCTAGATCCACAAAAATGGGTAGAAATGATTGAGGAGATATGTTTAGGCGGTTAAAAAGTCTACATGATAACAAAACAAAATTTTCACATTCATAGTGCATTATCGGGTTGTGCCTCTAAAGATATGACTATTGAAGCCATAATAGCTAGGGCAGAAGAATGCTCCATGTCTGCTATTGCGATAACTGATCACATTGACAATCCAAAAACGAAAGATCATCGAGGAAGGCAGTTAATAGAAGAGTACCAAAAAATTAGAGACAAGGTTAAAATATTGTCTAATCTTCGTGTATTTCTGGGTTGTGAAATTACCCAGACTAATCCAAATACATTCTCTATAGCTGATGAAGTAGCTAGTGAAATGGATATCATACTGGTATCCTGTAATCATTACCATCTAAAGTACGTAGATAAACCTCATGATAATTCTCCCATGAGTTACTCCGAACATTATATGTCGATGGTAGAATGCGCACTTAGGTGGAAGCATACAAATATAATAGCACATCCATTTCATCTACATAAATTAAAATGGATAGATCATGTTCAAGTATTGAAAAACTATGATATAAATAGACTAAAAACTATTTTGAGTATTGCTGCAGATAAAAAAATAGCTTTTGAATTATGTCCGAGACATCTCAAGAATCATCTAAGTTTTTTCACTCAGCTACTTCGTTATGGTCGAGAGATTGGAGCAAAGTTTTCTATCAGTGCTGATGCTCATAAGTTATCTCAAGTTTGTTATGAGGATGGAGATTTGAAAGTCTTAGAGTTATTAGGAGTTGAAGAAAAGGATTTATGGAAAGGAACAGAATTTGGACCCACAAAAGTGGGTAGAAATGATTGAGGAGATATTATTATGAAAGAGGTGACTATAAAACAAGGTACTGAGGATTTCGTCGATAGTTATCCAACAGTGTTACATTTAGAGAGCTGGCAGGTTCGAAAACTATTACAAGCTTTGTCGGACCATGTAACCCACGCAGCTACTAGAGACAAACTTTTTATTTTTAGAATGTCTATGAATGTCGAAACCCAGGATGTAGTATGTCCGAAATGTGGGTCTCTGGATATAATTCCCGTACTTTATGGTTACGTAGACGAGGGTGATGACGCCGATGAGAGTGACAAGAGACTATTGAGGTTAGAGCAAGAGGGTAAAATTTCTAACCCTGGTTGTGACGCATCGGATGGATACAACCTAGAATGCAAAACATGCAATCATATGTGGGAGTTAAGCCTAGGAATGGATTGGGCTGGAATGAGAAAGGAATAAACAAATGGCAAAACATGGAACAGCACTCGATCGTCTCATTAGAGAGAAAAATCTTAAAGTTATTGCTGAAGTTGGAATAGAACATGGAAAACTACTTAGACATTTACTAAAGTCACCAAGCTCGGAAGTGATTGAAGAATACTGGGCAGTTGATCCTTGGAAACCAGTGGGTCTAAAATATGGTCCCAAACTTGGATATCGGACTGGACAAGAATGGTTCGATATATACAAAACGGTTTGTGGGTACATGCGTTGGTTCAAACAACTTAGAGTTCTTAAGATGCCATCTGTTGAAGCTGCTAAACTATTTCCTGAAAAGTATTTTGACCTTGTTTATATTGATGGTGACCACTGTTTTCTAGCTGTCACGGATGATACACAGGCGTGGTTGCCAAAAATCAAAGAAGGCGGAATAATCGGTGGACACGATTTTAATATTGGTAATGTAAGAAAAGCTGTAGTTGAAATTTTTGGCGAGGATAACATAAAAAGTCCGGAGGAGGACAGAAAAGTCTGGCTCAAGTTTCTATAAGAGGAGACATGTAATTTGAAAATATTACTCTTGGGTTGGAAAAGACGACATCGTCCTAACTGGGGTCATGAGCTATTTAGAGAAGAGATTGTGAAAGAGGAGTTGTTCCAAAGTGATTGACAAAGAAACTGGAATTTGGTCGCTTATTGAAATGATGAAGCGGCGCCCATGTGACATCCTGTTAGCAGCCGCGATTGCTACATATTATAAAAATCCAATCACTGCTGCTGATCTTGGTTGCGGAAATGGTCAATATTGTAGGATTTTTAAAAATTATGGTTGGTCACTTGTACATGGTTATGAAGGGGTTTCACAAATAACAAGTCTAGGCATTTATAATCAAGTATTCCAAGCCGATTTGAGTAAGCCGTTACATGAAGTTACAAGCTATGAATTTGTTCTCTGTCTGGAGGTTGGTGAACATATTCCAAAGAAGCATGAACAAGTATTTATTGAAAATGTTTGTAAGTTCTGTAAAAAACACTTAGTGATAAGTTGGGCAATTCCTGGCCAAGGTGGAACTGGTCATTTTAATGAACAGCCAAATAGTTATGTTGTTGATGAGTTTGTTAAGAGAGGTTTTAAGTTTAACACCAAACTTACTGACAAATTGAGGAAGCACACTTCAGTGAAATGGTTTAGAAATACCATAATGGTTTTCTACAGGATATAGAAGAAAAAATGGCTAAACGGCAAGATTGGACAATAATTGAACGGTTGGGGGGTATTATTTTAAGAAATGTTGACGGGCATATATTTGAAATAGGGATTGGATTTTCAACTCCAATTCTTAAGAATTTAGCTGACGACTTTGATAGAAGTCTTTATTGTTTTGATACGAGTGAAAAAATGTGTAATTGGGCAAAGGTGTTTGGGGCCACGGTGTTTCAAGGAAGATCTTTGAATAATATTGAAAAACTTTCAGAAGTTACTATAGCTATGGGTTTGATTGATGGAAGGCATAAAGCTAATACTGTGAGGTCTGAGTTTTCTTTTTTTCTGAAAAGATTATCGGTTGGTGGAGTAATTTTTTTGCACGATACTTATAGTCGTAAATCACCGCTTTTAGAACCGGTTAAAATTTTTACAGAAAAAATGATAGGCGATGTTTATGAGGTTAGAAAGGAGTTAGAGTCTTTGGATAATGTACAAACTTTTACATGGCCATATACAGCTATGAATTGTGGGCTAACCATGGTAATGAAAATGAATCCAAATAGACCCTACTATGAGATGTAGGGTTTTTATAAATTGAGGAGACAGGGGGTTTGAAAATATTACTTCTGGGTTGGAAGAGGCGGCATCGTTATAATTGGGGCCACGAATTATTCAGAGAAGAAATAGCTAGACAGCACGAGGTCATTTTCTATGGAAAAGGGTATGACTGCAATTACGATCCTAAACTAGATGTTTTTGACATTTTGAGTATTTATAGAGAACCAGACATTATTTTAGTTCATTATGAGCACCGTAATAGTAGAGGTCCTTATGAGAAACTTGGCAAAGTAACCAATATACCCAAAGTTCATATTGCGGGCGATTATTTTGAAAGTAACCGCCCTAAGTATGATAAAGCATTGAAAGATCAAAAGTATGATTTAGTTTTCGCGTTTACCAGACATTGGATGAATGAGATGAAAAAGAATAAGGTGTCTAATAAGATACACACATTGCCTTTCTGTGTTGATATAAATATTTATCAAAAACTTGGTATTCCGAAAATAATAGATGTAATGACGAGCTGCACTGTTAAGGGTGTTAAGTATCCAAACCGTGGATTTATAAGACCACTTGTTAAAAAGATGAACGTTTCTTGTTGTACGAGAAGAGTATACCATGAAAACTATATTGAACACATTAACAAATCGAAGATTTTTGTAGCAAATATGGATATGGATGGTTCTTTAAGCCAGAAGTTTACAGAAGTTCTGGCATGTGGAACTTTTCTGCTTGCTGACGAACCAAAAGACTTCGATTTCCTTGGATATCAGAACAAAAAACATTTGGTTTTGTATAAAAATCTCTCGGACTTAGAGGACAAGATCTACTACTTTCTTAAACATGAAAAAGAAAGAGAAAGTATTGCTCAAACTGGGATGGATTTCGTAAGGAAACACCATAGTGCCGAAGTAAGAGTTAAAGAATTTACGAAAGTTGTAGAAGAGGAATTATTTTAAGATGGCCAAAATACATAGAGGGATTGTATTATGCGAGTTAATCAAAAGTGAGGGAGTTAGAAAAGTCGCTGAAATCGGAGTTGACAAAGGAAAGCTTTCTCACTATATCTTAAAATCTTGTGGTGATAGTTTAAGTGAGTATTGGGCTGTCGACCAGTGGGGTCTTCTACCTGAATATGTCCAAGTAAAAAGTAGTTTAGAAAAGTGGCAAAAAAAATATCAACGAGTCGCTTTCCTCATGATTCATTTCCCCCAGTTGCGCGTTATAAGAGCTAAGTCAGCTGAAGTTTCTAGATGGTTTCCAAAGGAGTATTTTGATTTAATATTTATTAACGCCAATCATTCTTATAAATCAATCCGACAAGATATAAAATGCTGGCTTCCTCGAGTTCGAAAAGGTGGAATAGTTTCCGGTCATGATTATGGAAGTACGAAGTGGCCGGATTGTTCACGAGCAGTTGATGAAATTTTTGGAAAAGAGAATATAAACATAAATTCAGACAAAGTTTGGTGGGTTAAGAAACTTAAAAATGGTTAAGAAACAAGGGGACGTTTTAGTTGAGCTTATTTTGGAAAATAGATATGAGAAAATAGCGGAGATTGGAATATGGAAGAGTCATACATTACAAAAAGTTCTTGGGTCAGCCGCCGAGAAAATTATAAAAGAATATTGGGGAGTTGACCCATGGTTACGACCAACAGATCCAAAATATAAACATTACTATACACGAATCCAGGAAAGGTGGGACGGACTATATTTCAAATCTTGTAAATTAATGTATCGCTTCTCACAGCTTCGTATACTTAGAATGAAATCTCTAGAAGCTATCCAGATCTTTCCAGAAAAGTATTTTGATCTGGTTTTTATCGACGCAGACCACTTTTATGAACCACTTAAACAAGATATAGAAAGTTGGCTTCTACTAGTTCGAAAAGGAGGAATGATATCGGGTCACGATTACAAAGCCCTTAGATTTCCAGATTGTACAAAAGCAGTGGATGAGTGTCTTGGTAAAGACAACATAATCCTATATAAATGTGAAAATTGTTCAGTATGGACTAAGAGAATTTAGAGAAGTTGAGCTAAAATTGATATGCGAGAATTAGACAAAGAGAAGATATTTGGAATTGGATTAACAAGGACCGGAACTAAAAGTCTAGCAGAATCTATGAAAATTCTAGGTTATACTGTCAAACATGGTCCTGTTTCTATTGACGAAGTCCGTGAATATGATTTTCTTTGTGATATAGTAATAAGTTCTAGATATAAATTTCTAGATTATGTGTATCCTGAAGCCAAATTTATTTTGACAGTTAGAGACGCTGAGTCGTGGATAAAATCTAACTATCAACATGCTTCTCGCTATGCGAGTAGACGAAGAAAAGATCGTGTCCACAGAATACCGCTACATCGTGCTGAAAACAGGTTCGCTACATTTGGAATCACCTATTTTGATGAGCAAATATACAGGAGTGTACAAAAGACGTTTCAGGAGGAAGTATATAACTATTTCAAAGACAACTCTGCAAGTAAATTATTAACATTGAATATTTGTGAAGGAGAAGATTGGGAAAAGCTTTGCTCTTTCTTGAAAAAAGAGATTCCCGACCAATCTTTTCCACATAAGAACTGGAGCACTTATGACGGAACACATCAATAGAGAAACAGGAATCTGGGATATAGAGATTGCAAAAAAACGACACCGATATGACTCTGACCTAGTGAAGTATATAGCAGTGAGATTTAAAGATGCAACTTCGATTGCAGATATTGGGTGCGGAAAAGGAGACTATTGTAAATATTTGAAAGAATATGGTTTCCCTGTTGTTCATGGATATGAAGGTACACCTGATATAGATAAAATTGCAGTGTATGACGATATTATGGTTCTTAACCTTGTCCATCGAAGATGGGTGAGAATAAACTATGATCTTGTATTATGTTTGGAAGTAGGAGAACACATCCCAGAAAAACATGAACAAGTACTCATTGATAACGTTTGTGAGTTTACAAGTAAAGACTTGATTTTGAGTTGGGCTATTCCTGGACAAGGTGGCGGCGGACATTTTAACGAGCGATCAAATGAATATGTGATGAAAGAGTTCGCTAAAAGAGGTTTTGCATTTGACAAATCCTCTAGTATGAAACTACGCAATGCTGCTAGTTTCAGGTGGTTCAAAAACAGCATTATGAAATTTGAAAAAATTTAATGGAGGAAAAAAGAATGGGGAAAAAAGTAGAAAAAGGATTCATAGATACTAAGAAGTTAGCTAAATATCTAGAAGATGCTTGGTATGTAAACATGAAGGAGACAAAGGGTTTTCTGTGTTGGGGTGGATCCTTTACTAAACCAGAAACGAAGAAGTATAAAATCTCTATTTGTACAACTTCTATGGACAGACTTAATGATATTAAAAGAACGCTTCTTAAGAATATGGAAGACAACTCAGATTATCCATATGTAGAGTTTGTTTTGTTAGATTATAATAGTAAAGACGGACTTGGAGACTGGGTCAAGTCAGAAATGGTGGAACATATTAATAAGGGAACTTTAGTATATTACAGAACTGAAGAACCAGAGTTTTATGATATGTCGCACTCAAGAAACATTGCTTTCAAAGTATCAACTGGTGAGATAATAAATAGTGTTGATGCTGACTCTCTGACTAATAAGGGTTTTGCTGCTTACATTAACAAACTTGCAAATGAGCAACCCGAGAAAGCTATATTTGCTAAAAGTCGTCAGTTGCTTAGAGGGAGACTTGGTTTTTTTAAGAAAGATTTCGTCGAATTATTGGGGGGATATTCGGAAAGTCTACGAGGTTACGGGCACGACGACCAAGACCTATTAAATAGAGCCTGGAAACTCGGGTTCAAAATGATGAGATATGGAGGTACTTTTACTACAAGGGTAGATAATCATGTGAAACACCAAGACGGAAATTATAAAGAGGACTGGTGGATAACTGAAGGAAGGAACAGATTTTTGTCTTATTCAAATTTGATTCTTGGAAAATTTAAAGCTAATGAAGGGAGGGAATGGGGAAAAGCCAAACTTGTTAAGAATTTTAAAGAGGTAGTTGAAACTAGATGAAGATATGTTGGGATAACTTGGAAGGTTTAAGGTACAACTCACAAAAAGACCGGTGGTACAGAAGTTCTAGTATATTTAAGTACAAAGATAAATGTGAAACATGTGGAGAGCCTTTCCTCTATGAGATATATATTAAGAATCCACGGTTTTGTAGTCTAGGGTGTGTCAAAAGAAGCGGGAAAGACAATCCCATGTTTGACAAACACCATTCAACAGAGGCTCAACAAAAAATAAGAGAAGCACACCTTGGTAAAACTGCCTCTAAAGAAACATGCGAAAAGAACCGTCAATCAATGTTAGGAAAGAATTTAGGAAAGAAACATACAGAAGAAACTAGAAAGAAAATGAGGGAAAATCACGCAGACGTTAGTGGAGAGAAGAACCCATTCTATGATAAAAAACATACAGAAGGGACTAAGAATAAAATCAGTGAAAATCATGCTGACTTTACTGGGTGAGAAAAACCCAAACTTTGGAAAAGGGGAACTTATTAGAGGGGAACTTAATCCAAATTGGAGAGGTGGGTCTTCTGGTGAAGGATATTGTCCTATTTGGGGTGACATGGAGTTTGTAGAGTATATTAACGAGAGAGACAAAAATAAGTTTTGTTGGAGTCCCGAATGTAAAGGGAAAGGAAAAGTAAGAGTAAAACATCATATAGATTATGTTAAAAAGAATTGTAATCCAGAAAATGTAATTACAATTTGTAACTCTTGTAATTCTAGGTCAAATTTTAACCGCGATTGGTGGATAAACCTTTATAAAAGGATAATGAGTGATAGAGGTTTACTCCACTCTAAAGAAATTGAAGTGTAAATTATTACAAAAAAGGAGAACTTAAAATGGGAATTTTGAAATCTTACCCAGATGGATTGGTACTTCCTACTGGGAGATACAGACAATTCGAAACGAAGGTTATGTTAATTCCTGACTTGTTGAAAAAGAAACTAAAGGGTTATGTTAAAGATGGAATCTACTGGATTATATATTCGGAAGAGAACAAATATTACAAAGTTCCGTTTGCTAGAAATACTCTTTGGTTTAAGGCTCTAGCTTCGGAACCAGAATTTATTTCTATCGGAAAACTACCTCAGATTTATCTTATATAGGGTAAAATCATGAAGAATTTTATGGTAGCTAATATCCGCTTGAAAAATTCTCGTTACAACCGAGAACGAATTGAAATACTTGTTAAAGCACAGATTGATAATAGTCTTGAGTTAGGGTGGAATATAAAGGATATTACTCTGTTGACAAATTTCGACTATGAATTCATGGGAGTGAAAGCTATTAATATTCCCTTTAACGAGTTTTGTTGGACGGGAAGTAAGATGTTCGGTCTTAAATGGTTCTTTGAAAACAACAAAGTTGACGATGTAATCTGGGCACATGACCTTGACTGTTGGCAGAATATTAAGTTTGACTATCCAGAGGTTGACCGAGATGTTGGTGCTTCTTATTATAACAATCCAAAGTTCAACGGAGGAAGTATTTTCTGGAAGCCAAGTTCAAAAGATATCGTCGACGAGATTGTGAAAGAAATAACTGCAAATAAAGAAGCAAAAGAGGAGCCAACTCTAAATAGGGTTTTCAAGTCAAATGAATTTAAAGGTCGAATTAGTGTTTTGAACCGTACTTATAATGTTGGTTGCTCTGGATTTATTCCTCGGTATAACAAGAGTATTAAACCTATTCATGTATGTCATTTCCATCCTTACAATGGAATAGCATGGGAAATGCACGCTTTAAATAGAGAAGGATTAGGCGAGATTGCAGTAACAGTACGACTAGAAAGGTTGCTAAGAAAATACTACCCTGATTTAGCCGTACAGTTAAAGCCAAGAAAGAAAAAGAAAGTTTGAGAGAATATAGATAGCTCTCAATGGTTAAAGCCACAGGCTTTCTGTCGACGACTTTTGCAAAAAGTTTATAATACTTAGGAATTAAAAGATCATGTTAAAGAGAGAAATACGAGATTCTTTACAATAAATTATATATATCCTGTGGCACGTCGGAAATAATAGGAGGTCCAATTTTTTTAAACATATAAACTTTTAAGGAGAATAGTCATGAAGAAGTTGTTTTTTGCTTTACTAGTTTTAGCCATTTCTGTATTGATGTTTGTTTCAATTACATTCGCAGGCGAGAAAACAGTACGTTTAAATTGGGAACAGAACATTCCAACCGATTTCTTGCGATGGGATGTTTACAAAAGTAATGTGGTCGGTGGTCCATATACTCTTTTAACGAGCGTTCTATATGTTGCTGGGGAAACTGATCATACTTCAGACCAGGTTATTGTAGCACCCGATGACGCTGTAACCATATACTATTTCGTTCTTATTAGTCTTGATACCAGTGGGAATCCAAGTCCATATTCCAATGAAGCTTCGGTACCAATTGATTTTGAAGCTCCAGATGCTGCTTTCTCGTTAACAGTAACTATAGTAACAGATTAATGAAGTTAGTAAAGTATTTTTTTGTTTTACTCGTTTTGTTATTCAGTAGTCTATCTTGGGCGGGTTCTGTTAATCTGGAGTGGGATCCTAATACTGAACCAGATATTGCTGGATACAAGATTTACTACAAGATCGGTTCTTCTGGGGAACCTTACAATGGTACGGGAGCAGTCGAGGGAGACTCACCAGTTGATGTCGGTAATGTTACTACTTTTGAAGTTAGTGGCCTAACCGAAGGTAATGTCTATTACTTTGTTGCCACAGCCTATAATACTGGAGCTCTTGAAAGCGATTATTCCAATGAAGTGAGCACATCAGACATAACGGATCTCTACCCTCCTACTGTTACAGGAACTACACCAACGAATGACACCACTCCTACGTGGAGTTGGAGTTCCGGGGGTGGTGGTAATGGTACCTATCGCTACAAACTTGATGATAGTGACCTTACTTCTGGTGCTACACAAACTACCAACACGAGTTATACTCCAGCTGTAGCGTTATCTGAAGGATCCCATACCTTGTATGTTCAGGAGCGTGATGTTGATGAGAATTGGTCAAACTCAGGAAGCTTCACCATTGTAGTCGATATAACTGCACCAGAGGCTCCTTCTAATCTTGATGTAACTGTTCTTTCTGAACCCAACCCTGAGCCCATTCTTGAGACATTGGTAAGCGGTCCAGGCGATATTTGGGACAATGTTTATGAACCTACCTGGATTTATCAAGTAGTAAGTGGTGATTTTGATGTCAGCATTAGATTGACCGTTGATGACATAAATACTCCTTGGGAAATGGCGGGAATACTTTTTGAGGCTGGACTAGGAACGAATAATGTTCTTCTCTGTTTACAATTTTCAGGTTCTTACGGTTATCATTTTCAACGACGTGACACGGTCAACAATGATTCAGTTACTAGTAATACAAATGGAGATGGAGTCAGCCCCTGTTGGTTGCGTATGAAGAGAGAAGGAGAAATCTTCACTTGTTATTATGCAATAAGTGAAGATAGTTGGATCGAAATACCTGCACTAGCTGGAAGTTTGATTTCTTCAGTTAATGGGGATTTGGGTGTAGTGGCTTTGCATCCAGATGGGGATCAGTTCACTATTTACTTTGAACGTCTTTTGGGATGGGATTAATATTATAGATAGACTTTATACTCTTAGTTGGACCGGAACCACTGCACAAATAAATGGTTTTGTAGATTATTTTGAAAGAAAAGGTGGACGTAAATCATTTAATTGGACTCCAGTTGGTGAGACTACTTCCTATAAGTGGACATGTAAGGAGTGGTTTGTTAGTATTATTAGTAAGACAGTTTCTCAAATAACTGCAACTCTTAGACAGGAAAGAGATCTATAGAGGAGGATAGTATGACAACACGACAAGAACTTTATACAGCTATTGGTCTTATCCGACAAACTTGTCGAATGAATAGACATGGTGACAGTCTTGTTTCAGACTTACAAGGATTAGGTGATTATTCTGAACCGGAAGAACCGGATAGACTTACTCCTTATATACGACAACATAATGCGAGTAAAAATACCTGTAATGTAATTTACGAAACTTCTAATAAACTAGATGCATTCTTAGATAAAGTCGATACCAAACATATTGATGCTGGAATAGATGCTATTCCCGTACCGGTTACACGAGTCAAAATCAATAATGACGTTAGTACTTCAAAAACTTTATCAACAAATGCTAAGCCACTTATTGAAGCTGCCACGAAAGAAGAAGATTTAAGTGCTCTTAGTGATCCATTTGAAAGCTATTTACCTCAGTGTGGTGTTCTTGAACCTGATCCTATGAAGTTATTTTCTCAAGAAATAAATTATGCAAATATTTTACATGATATATTGGATGCTATGAGTTACGAACTTCAAGGGAAAAACTCTTATACTGGGGAAATGCAATATCTTACGTCTGGACAATTTGAAGCACTAATTATCAATAGACTTTTTACTGCGAAGGTTTACTTAAGTCATTTACCAAATAGTGTGGACAAGCAATTAATGGCTGACACTGTTTCCTATGTTCGTAATAATTTTGATAAAACTGAATCAATTATATTAGGTCAATATATAGATTCTCATATTCCTAAACATATAATTGTTAGAAGATGGTGGGCATTATAAATGGCACTTATTGACGTTGGTGGAACATGTACGCCTGAGGGTTCAAGTCACAGTGCATATACTATTGTATATGGTGGCAATGCTGCAAACGATACCGGCGTGATTGATTCCGTTTGCGTCTATGCATCACTCAATATGTCAGGCATAGAGTATGCAGCTTTTGGTGCAGACGGTAACGATCTTACGACCAATGGGGATACGAATGGATCTAATCTAAGTGCAAATTCTGGTGGCGTAACAACACATACGGCTGCTGGAAATGATTTTACGGCCTTTGCTATAGCATCTGGTGAATATATTGGGCTATATTTTACTGTTGGTGAAATTGAAAAAGGTGGTGGCCCTGCGGGCTGGCGATTGGATGGTGATTATATTATATGTAGTGGAGAGACATTTGGCACTAATGCTTTTTTGGACATTTCACTAGCAGCAACGGGGACGACGGAGGTAGAATCTAGCTCCAGTAGTAGTGAGTCTTCATCAAGTAGTTCGAGTGAGTCTAGTTCAAGCTCCAGTAGTAGTGAGTCTTCATCAAGTAGTTCGAGTGAGTCTAGTTCCAGCAGTTCGAGTTCTAGTGGATCAAGCTCAAGCAGTTCTAGCTCAGAGTCTAGTTCAAGCAGTTCAGAAAGCTCTAGCTCTTCTTCAAGTTCTAAGTCAAGTAGCAGTAGTTCAAGTTCAGAGTCAAGTTCTTCATCAAGTAGTTCTGAAAGTTCTAGCTCTAGTAGTTCTAGCTCAGAGTCTAGCTCAAGTAGTTCTAGTTCAGAGTCTAGTTCGAGTTCAGAATCTAGTTCGAGCAGTTCTAGTGAGTCTAGTTCAAGTAGTTCAAGTTCAGAGTCTAGTTCGAGTTCTGAAAGTAGCTCAAGTTCTAGTTCAAGTAGTTCTAGCTCAGAGTCTAGCTCTAGTAGTGAATCTAGTTCTAGTAGTTCTAGTAGTAAATCTAGTTCTAGTAGTTCTAGTAGTGAATCTAGTTCGAGTTCTAGTGAGTCTAGTTCAAGTGAGTCCAGCTCAAGTTCAGAGTCTAGTTCCAGTTCAAGTGAGTTTAGCTCCAGTTCAAGTAGTAGTGAGTCAAGTTCAAGCTCGTCAAGTTCAGAATCTAGTTCAAGCTCTAGTGAATCCAGTTCTAGTTCGAGTAGTAGT
>SDBU01001578.1_pt1 | contig 32152 bp, 26 predicted proteins | sample 2277071 | NCBI WGS metagenome assembly SDBU01 (sample SAMN10397929, study PRJNA504765) | marine sediment metagenome | isolation source: marine sediment core GS08_GC12, 126 cmbsf | place: Arctic Ocean: Gakkel Ridge, Loki's castle | collected 2008 | reverse complement strand
ATCTAGCCGAATTCTTACAGGAATACCCAGTTCGTGGCGAAGAGTCGCCTGATGTTCGCTGAAGCTGGTCGTATTTAAAGCGCTCCGCAGACTTTGCATGTGACCAGTGAGTACTTCAGTTTGAGCGAGCCCGGCTTCTTGGGCCATGCGGCAGCTTAGCTCTTCCGTTAGTGGTCAAAAACAAAATATATAGCCGGATTGGATTTATACCTTAATCCTCCAAGTCGCAGGTTCGCCCCTCCGCCTTTAACGTCGGGATTCAAGGCGAAAAGGGGTCATATTCCGCCATCGCCTGATCCATGTGCAGGAGCATATGGGATAGCGATGGGTGATAGGCATTCACACTCGCTCTTAAATCCTGCCGGGTCCATATTTGAAAACAATCTGGAAACGGGATCCTGAAAGGATGCCGTTTCCAATCATATTTTTATTTCCCCGCCCGACCGTCGACAGCATGCCCTTGCTGAAATGTGTGTGGTGAGTGATATTCAATTCCTGTCCGGTTTAACTACCCTCTCAGATCTTTTCTTGGCTGTTCACTTCTATACTTTTCGGCAGCTTGATAATCCAGCTAACAATTATTATGGAATTCTCACTATATGCTCATATTGCGGTCCCGTTACTTACTGTCCGTTTTGACCTTTTGTCACAAATTAAGTATGACAACAGGTATTGGCAAATGGGATTTTGTGTTTTATAATCATCAGAGTAAAGCGAAATCCCAAAACGATTAAATAAAATAATTACATAGAAACACCTAGGCATCCGTGGAAGCCAGACTACTGGACTGAGTTTTCATCTAAATATTAATATTGATCTAGATATTAATGACCAACGGATATATCTCAGGGTACCGCAAGCTAACCCAAAAACTGATTCCAGTGTAATGTTGGATCGAATTTGCCAATCCTACTTGCGGTATTTCGTTCCAAACAGAAACGAGGTTATTTTGATTGTAGTACAACCATACAGGGAGTGTTTTGTCTTGTGCCGATAAAAGAACTCTTATCAAAGCTCCTCACCCGAAATACGGTTAAAATTTATTTTTGGCTTATTTGAAAACAATTAATCCATCAAATGATCAAAGTCGGACCAGATGGATAATCGTTGAATTGAGATTAATCACATAAAACCAATGTTCCTAAATTGGAGGTGATGTCCTGCTAAAGAATCTTATTATCAAAAAACGTGACCGTCTGCGGGCTGGCCCCCCGAATTGAATAATCTATGTAGCGTTTTGATAACTATCAATAAGCGAGGAGTCAATCATTATGAAAAAATTTAAAATTATTTCCCTTCTATTAGTCGGAGTTTTTCTGTTGACGGCTTGTGGTGGTGCTGTTACTGAAACGATCAAGATTGGTATCAATGCCCCAATTACGGGCGATATCCCGAAAGTAGGTGAAGGCACAAAATTCGCAGCGGAAATGTGGCTTGAAGATATTGAAGCTGCAGGTGGATTGGATGTTGGCGGAACAAAATACGTTGTTGAATTAGTCATTGAAGATAACGAATCAAAAGCCGAATCCGCTACAAAAGCCAGTACCAAGATGATCACACAGGATGAGGTGCTAGTGATCGTAGGGCCGCAATCATCGAAGCAGGCTGTGCCCGCAGGTGAAGTAGCAAATAACTATTCGACTCCCATGGTCAGCCCCTGGTCCACGAATCCAGCTACAACCTTAGACCGGCCTTGGGTCTTCCGTGGTTGTTTCCTCGATCCATTCCAGGGTCCTGTAATCGCAAATTTTGTGACTGATGAATTTGGCTTCTCAAAAGCTGCAGTACTCTATGATGTTGCCAGTGACTACCCCAAAGGGCTTGCTGAAAACTTTAAGAGTGCCTGGGAGAAACTTCATGGTGAGGGATCGGTTGTCGCGTATGAAAGCTTCACAACAAAAGATACCGACTTCAGTGCCCAATTAACCAAAATCATCGGTTCCGGTGCTGAGTTCTTCTTCACGCCGCAATACTACAATGAAGTCGCGTTGATCGTTCAACAGGCTCATGAACTGGGATGGGACGCTCCGATCGTCGGCAGCGACAGCTGGGGTTCTGCAGAGACAGTGGAACTTTGCGGAGAGGATTGTTATGGCCTTTTCTTCAGCACTCACTATGCGGCCGCTGGAGCAACAGGTGCAACCAAGGAATTCATCGACCGCTATGAAGCAGCTTATGGTTACGTGCCGGATGATGTTGGTGCTTTAACCTGGGACGTTTTACAACTTGTCCAGATGGCAATTGAAAATTGTGGGGAAATCACCGGGGACATTGATGTAGATCGTGCATGCGTTCGGGATGCCTTGGCGAATATTAAGAATTTCCCGGGTATCACCGGAGAGATGACATTTACCGAGGAAGGCGACCCTATCAAGTGTGCTGTGATTGTTCGGATCAGCGATACGGGTGATTACGAATTTTACAAATCAGCCTGCCCCTAGAAAGAAGGAAAGATGAACGAGCCTGATAGGTTTTATGAGCCTATTAGGCTCGCTTTTATATAGGAGTAATCACATGACGTCTTTTCTGCAAAATCTAGTGAATGCCATGCAGTGGGGTAGTTTCTACGCGCTGATTGCCTTAGGCTATTCAATGGTCTATGGTGTTTTAATGCTTTTTAACTTTGCGCATGGTGATATCTTCATGGTTGGTGCCTATATCGGCTTTTTTGTCTCTACCGGGTTAATCGCATTATCTGCCTTAGGTTCCTTAGTTCTTCCCAATTGGCTGATCTTATCATTAACGATTATGATTGCTATGATCCTGACTTCCTTTGTGGGAATGGCGGTAGAGAGAGTTGGATACCGGCCGTTGCGCGCCGCGCCGCGTGCTTCCGCGGCGATCACCGGCTTAATGATTGGTATTATCCTGGAAACCGGAAACCTTGCCATATTCGGCGCAAAAAGGGTTAAGTTCCCTGCTTTGATTGAATCGGTCACCTATAATCTTGGTGGAGTCTTTATCACTAATAAAAAAATATTGATAGTTTTTGTATCCCTGCTATTGATGTTTGGTCTGCACCAATTCGTTCAGCGCACCAAATGGGGTATGGCGATGCGGGCAATGGCAGTTGATTATGTCGTGGTACCACTGATGGGTGTTCCGCTCAACACCATAGCTGCGCTGACTTTCGCAATTGGTTCAGGTTTAGCCGCCGCGGCCGGGATCCTCTTTGGTGTTGCATACCCGGTCCTTGATCCTTACATGGGGGTCTTGTTTGGGTGGAAAGCATTTGTTGCTGCCATCTTAGGGGGGCGAGGTTCAATTTTAGGAGCAGCATTGGCTGGTTTCCTGCTGGGTTTTATTGAGATTTTTGTAGCAACCATTTTTCCCTCAACGCTTCGTGATCTCATTGCTTATTCCATCATCCTGCTTATCCTAGCTTTCAGACCGCACGGTTTCTTCGGCGAGTCTTACAGCGCTAAGTTGAGACTCTAGAAGATAAACGAGGAATTATTATGGCAGAATCAATTACTAAATCAACAAGTAGGAGTGTATGGTTATTGCGCTGGCAACAATTCAGGGAATCTCTCTCTGATGTGCCACTCTTAGGCTGGCTGATTGGAATCCTGATTGCTGTAACTGTTGAACAGCTGGGGGGCACAGCGTTTGCCCGGCTATTAGGCTTATCCAAAATACCTGTTCTTTTTGGCTTTGTTATAGTACTTAAACAACCCCGCCTGATTCCGAGTACATTTATCTATATCCTTCTGATCTATGGGTTGCCCATTGGCATTATCAGCCAAGCAGGAAAATCCCTCATTAATAAAATAGCTGGTTATTTATTAGAATACCCGGTCTGGATCTCTGCCTTGCTTCATATGGGAATACTCTATCTTGTACTGCATATCTGGGCTGATGTGAGTGATTATCGGGACCTGGTTTTAAGGCTGACTCTGATTGCTATCATCCTCACCTTAAGCTTAAATATCATCAACGGCTACCTGGGTGAATTTTCCTGCTCGCATCCTGGGTTCATGGCTTTGGGGGCGTACACAGCTTCAGTACTCACAGTCATCATGTTTGTCGATGACAAGGTCTTTGGCGCACCCTTACTGCTGCCCGGGATAGGTCCGTTTATATTCCCGCTTGCATTAATTCTGGGAGGTTTTATTGCGGCACTGGGAGCGCTATTGGTAGCTATACCTTCATTTCGAACTCGGGGTGATTATCTCGCTATTATTTCCTTGGCATTCATGTTTATCGTTAAAAGTTTAATTGAAAACCTGGAAATCTTCGGGGGACCGCGAGGTTTTATGAATCAGCCGAATTGGGCAACCCTCCCGATTGTGTTTGTGTGGACGATGGTGTGTATTTGGACAATTAACAATTTCGTCAGCTCTACATTAGGCAAAGCACTTAATGCAGTCCGCGATGAAGAAACCGCAGCAAATGCAATGACGGTAAATACCCGGCGGACTAAGATCATCGCTTTCATGTTTGCGGCGTTCTGGGCAGGAATTGCCGGAGGACTTTATGCTCATGTGATGCGTTATGTCAATCCCAGCACTTTCGGAATCCAGAAACTTGCTGAAGTACTGGCAATGGTCTATTTTGGAGGGTTAAACTCCGTGGTTGGTTCGATTGTCGGTGCAGTGGGTTTTAACCTACTCAGTGAAGCTTTAAGACCTTTGGAGATATTCAAGTGGATCATTATCCCTCTACTGCTGATCCTGGTGATGCTTTACCGTCCCTCAGGACTGATCGCCTTCAGGGAATTTAATATCACAAATCTTCTAAAACCCAAGAACTCAGCAGAAGAAGAGGTGGACCATGTCAATACTTCAGATTGAGAAGATGACCCATTACTTTGGTGGCTTAAGAGCAGTTTACGATTACAATCTAGAGATTGAGCAGGGGCAAATTCGAGGTCTGATTGGTCCGAATGGGGCAGGTAAGACCACCATTTTTAACCTGATCACAGGAATCTACACCCCTACTGAAGGACAGATTCATCTTGAGGGACAAGATCTCATTGGGATGCAGCCCTATCAAATCGCATCACTTGGTTTGGGGAGAACTTTCCAAAACCTGCGCTTATGGCGGCATATGACCGTCCTAGAACATGTTATGGTGGCGCGTTATTCAAAACTCACTTATGGATTAGTGGGGGCTTTGTTTGGCACCTCGAAACGGCACAGGGAAGAAGCCGAGAGTGAAAAAATAGCCTATGAGATGTTAGATCTGGTTGGCGTCAGTCACCTGGCAAACCAGGTCGTAATCAATCTTCCGTACGGCGCTCAACGGCGGGTGGAGATGGCCCGGGCGCTGGCGACAAAACCGAAGATCCTTTTTTTGGATGAACCTACAGCGGGAATGAATCCTGAAGAACTAACCCAGATGATGGAGACGATTCGCAATATCCATAAAAAGCTTGATTTGACAATTTTCCTCATTGAACACAGAATGAAATTCGTGATGGAACTATGCGATATTATCCAGACGTTGGTTTTTGGAGAACTGATTGCAGAAGGAACTCCAGAAGCAACCCAAAATAATCCAAAGGTAATCGACGCCTATTTAGGCAAGGAGATTGAAACCTGATGTTGTTATCAGTAAATAACTTGCGGGTTTCTTACGGTAATATCAAAGCTCTTCATGGAATCAATTTTTACATCGATGATGGAGAAATTGTGTGCATCATTGGAGCCAATGGTGCTGGCAAAAGCACAACGCTGCGCGCGATTTCCCGCCTGATTCCAACTGAAGAAGGAACAGAAATGACTTTCATGGGGAAAAATTTATTAGATTATCCAGCTGATAAGATTGTGAGTGAACTAGGAATTTCTCATGTGCCGGAAGGCCGGCGACTTTTTGGAAATTTGACGGTTATGGAGAATCTTAAGCTGGCAACATTTTCAAGGAAAGATAAGAAAATTATTGATCAAGATGTTGAGCGAGTGTTCGCTATTTTTCCCCGTTTAAAAGAACGGATGAAGCAAAAAGCCGGCACTCTGAGTGGTGGAGAACAACAAATGCTGGCTGTTGGTCGGGCGTTTATGAGCGGAAGAAAAGTCATGCTTCTTGATGAACCGTCCATGGGGTTAGCTCCTTTATTAATGAGGGATGTTTTTAAAGCATTAAAAGAAATTAACCAGGAAGGCACCACTATACTTCTGGTTGAGCAAAATGCCCGGATGGCGCTGCATTTTGCCCAGCGTGGTTATGTATTAGAAAACGGAAGCATAATATTGGAAGGTAATTCTAAAAATCTACTTGAGAATCCTAAAGTCAAACAGGCTTATTTAGGTGCCTAATTGTTTTTCCTAAAACGGAAATCATTTCCTGCCGGTTTCCATAAAACCCCCCAGTAAATTGGGAACCAGCATGTTTTTTTTTGGACCTTCAGGGGTTATTTATATAAGCGTGGGACTCGGGGACCTACCGCACAAGTAACCTCATAATTGATCGTTCCCCAGATCAGAGCAACATCTTCAGCTGAGATCACCTCATCTCCCTGTCTGCCGATCAGAACCACCTCATCGCCTGCTTGGGATTCCGGGACCTCATCCAGTTGAACCAGGATTTGATCCATGGTCACTCGACCGATAACCGGAACACGTTTGCCCCCAACGAGCACCCGATTCCCAGGTAACCTGCGAAATCCATCCGCGTAACCAACTGGGATGGTGCCTATCCTCTCATTACTCTCTGTAACATATTCGTGCCCATAGCTTACTCCTCTCCCCGCAGGTAGTGTTTTAACCTGGGTGAGGATTGATTTCCAGGACAGCGCAGGGCGAAAAACATCAGGAAGAGGACATTCAGCAGACGGGTGCAGTCCATACATCGCAATCCCAAGCCGCACCAATGTGAGTGAGGTCTCCTCCCGTGTTAAACTGGCAGCTGAGTTCGCAAGATGAACTATAGGTGGTCGGATTTTCTGTGAATCTAAATCAGATAAGACGCGCTGGAAACGACCCCACTGGAGATCAGCCGCTAAAGGATCGATTTCGTCCGCCCGGGCAAAGTGTGAGTATACCCCTTCAAAATGAATCTGGGGCGTTTCATTTATGAACAGGGCCAAATCAAGGGCTTCTTCCGGCTGGACCCCTATCCGGCTCATGCCAGTGTCTACTTTCAGGTGGATTCGGGCTTTCTCCCCCACACTTTTAGCTGCAGCTGACAATAGAGTTACTTGTTCCCGTTCCCAAACTGTCATCGAGACCTGATTAAATATCATCTCTTCCAGATGCTCTTTCGGTGTGTAACCTAAAAGCAGGATCGGGCAGTTTATATCCGCGCGGCGAAGTTCCAAAGCTTCACTGAATCTGGCAACCCCACACCAGGTAGCTCCTCCATCTAACACAGCGCGAGTAACCGGGATAGTCCCGTGCCCGTATGCGTTTGCCTTAACAATCGCCATTACTTGAGATTGTGTATGCTCAAGAATAAATCTGACATTATTCTGGATTGCGTTGGTGTCTATTGTTACCCAATTAGAATACATAATTTGACGTGGTGAATTGATTTATTTTGATACATATTGATTGTGAAATTTAATCCACTCAGGCAGGACTTGCTCTAGTAATTCCTTGGGGGGTAAAAAAGCTATTCGAAGGTGGTGGGTGCCTTCTTTCTGGCCAAATCCAGAGCCATTAACTGTACATAATCCTGTCTTTTCCAGAAGGGCCATGCAGTAATCAAAATCAGTTGTACTCTCAGGTAGAACGTTCAGACGGGGGAATAAATACAAAGCCCCGGTTTCGCCAAAACATTCCATACCCTCCATTTCCGAAAAGGCTTCTCTGATCATAACCGCTTTCTCGTGGAGATCGCTTAAGATCTTATTCTTTTCTTCGATATACCCTTGGTAGGTGGTGCTGTTCTCGGTTGGTGGTTTTACCATCAGATATGTCAGCACCTGCCCAGGCGTGCTGGAACATAAACTGACAGAAGCCTGTTTGTTGAGCAAGTCTGTAAAATTTAGGGGGCTGCCATAAATTTTAGGTGGATTGCGCAGTTCAAGGTATCCCCCCCGGTGTCCACATTCCCCGTAAAAGCCCTTCGATATGCTGTGTAAGCTCACCAAGGGAACCGGTTCAGTGCCTAGCGCCTTGGCAAAAGATATAAATTTGCCCTGATAGACATTTTCCTGGTAAACCTCGTCCGCGATAATCATTAGTTGGTGGTCTTTCGCAAATTCGATCACATCGATCATGCTTTGTTCGTCTAAGACAGCGCCAGTTGGATTTCCCGGATTGATGACAACAATCCCTTTTACGTTCACGCTATCTTTTTTTGCCTTTAAGAATGCTTCCTCCAGTATTGAACGATTGAAGATCCAACCGCGTTCTTCATCCGGATAATAATTAATTTGTACTCCTCCGGCTTTTTTTATTGAGGCAGAATAAAGGGGATACTGCGGAATCGGGATCATAATCCCGTCATTTTCATTAGCAATCAGGAGATCGATGACAAATTTGACTCCCTGGCTGGCTCCGCTAGTGAGGAAGATGTTTTCAGGGTCCGCGGTGATGCTGTTGGAGGGTTCACAGCCGTCTCGTTGATTGATAAAATCCGCGATTGCTTCACGGATAAAGAAATGTCCTTTGCTGGCTGTGTAAGCACCCATCCCGGTGACGCTTTTCGCGAGAATGTCTTCACTTAATGTCAGAATCTCTTCCGAAATAAAATCTTCCTCTACCAAACTACTGTATGGGTTTTCCTCAAAAAGTGCTTTAAGTTGGCGCTCCCGCGATATTTTTGAGGGTTCTTCAACCAGTCCAAGAACCTGGCGCAGATGAGTCATTGGTGCTTGTCCAAGAGCTTGCGGATTTCCAATATGGCAGGAAATAATCGCCCGGCCCTGTTTTTCAAGTTCAGCAGCCCGTTGGGGAATGGGACCTCTGACAGCATATTCCATTTCAAGGATATTTGGATTAACTACGAACGGCTTTTGGTCAATTTTCATTCATTTATCTCCTGATGAATAATACTCTTCATCGGTTTCTCATTTGTTTATTATACTTGATGCCTCCCTATCAGTATTCTCCCACCAAAAGTTAAGATGTCCTAAGTATTTGATCATTTATTTTGGATGTGCTTTGTATGGTTTGAGCTTGAATTACAATACCATCAGATCGAATCGTTGATCAGGCTATCGACTGCCAGTTCTGGCAGTCGATCTTGGTCCATCCTTTACAATGTTAATGGATATCTAGTAATAGAATACATTGGTAAAGGGAGCGTTGAAGTTGTAATTGGTACTGGAATAAAAAGGGAATTTATAGCCAGTTAGGATATTACATTGAATCCGCCAGGTCACAGGTTCAAATCTACCCCGGGCCCAAAGTCGTGAAAGAAGGGTACTTGTGTTTGTTGCAGGTATCCTTTTTTGTTTAAGAGAAGAGGATAGGGAGAAAGTAAGCAGTTAGTAGTAATTAGTAAAAAGTATTCAGTTATCAGTATACAGTAATCATGTGCCGTCCTGAGCGAAACAAAGAGGAGACGAAGGGCTCAGAGCACTCAGGATGCCTGGGCTTTTAAATTATCATCCTGGTCATTTGATCTCATCATGGATCCTTCGCTGGGCCTGTCCTGAGCAGCATGCACAAAGTGAATGCGTATCGAAGGGCCTGTCCTGAGTGGAATCGAAGGGAGCTTGTCGAAGGAGTAACTGACGCGCAGCGACGGTGTGTCGAAGGGCTCAAGATGACAAATGGATAAGAAGTCCCACTTTAGGGGGACTTACTTTACATAGCCCGCGAATTTGCGTAGCATCCTGAGTAGCGCGACAGAGGAGCGCGTATCGAAGGGTAACCGCCGGGCGATCGTTGATGAACCAAACCTTAAGCGTCGATGCAGATTGACGCCCGGCGGTTGTCGGATGCAGCATCCTTGTCATCAGAATTTTGATCAGGATAGTTGTTTAGTAATCAAGGAAATATCCATACTGGGTTTGGTTAATGCCTTCCTCAGTAAAGATTGCCTGGAATTCCGTTACAAATATGTTATTAACATCGAAAATAATCCACAGGCCTTATTGTTTCTGTTAGGAGCGGTTAAATGACATCAGGGTAGAATGGTTAGGCGTTATAATTAACAAATAATTTGACCCCGATGGCGGGTATTTTTAATCTATCCAGTCCGCCTGATTGGGATTAATAAAGAGCGTGTTAGAATAATCGTAACTTGATTGAAAAACAAATAGTTTGGTTAATGAGGAGTATCAGCTGGTGACCCAGTATTCGATCCTAATTGCAGACGATGATCCAAATACTTTACAGCTGCTGACTGGATTGTTAAAAAACAACGGTTTTCAGGTTACAGCTACCTCATCAGGAGCTGAAGCCCTCAACATTTATAAACAAGAGCCCCCCGATATTGTGCTGGCAGATCTGGCTATGCCTGATATGAATGGTATGCAGCTATTAGGGGAATTAAAAGAATATGATCCCCTGGCGAAAGTAGTGATAATTACTGCCTATGGTGACAAGGACACAGTTGCCCAGGCTTTCAGAATGGGCGCCTTAGAATTTCTGGAAAAGCCCCTTGATCCGCAATTTTTAATTTCAAAATTACAAGATTTACTAGAAAGAGAGGATCGAGCCCTGGAAGGGGACTTGCAGATGATGAATCTTTCCAGCATTATCCAGATAAATTGTGAAGAACGAAATCTGGCTCAACTCACCCTTAATCACAAGGGAAAGGTAGGAGTCATCTATTTTAAAGATGGGGGGATGATTCACGCTGAAGCTGGAGACTTATCCGGTGATGATGCGATCTATTCATTACTAAACTGGGATAGTGGTTCATTCCGGTTGAAAATGGGTGAAGAACCGGCGAACCGGACTATTCACAAAAGTTGGTCTGAACTGCTGTTGGAAGGAATGAGACGTATTGACGAATCAACTGCTGGATGGAGTACGGAATTGGAAGATCAAGAGGATCAACCAGCAGAGGATACTGGCAATCAAATTCAGAATAGGATAGTCAAAGCATTGAGCAGCATCCGCGATGTTGAGAGTGCCGTGATCTGCTCTCTGGACGGTACAATAATTGCTCAGAATAAAAGTGCAGATCCTGCATCAGAGGTAGCTCTGGGAGAATTTGTCCAAACTAAAGCTGAGCTCATCAGTGGATTCATGGATGCCGGATTGATGGAACGGGTTGTATTATCAGGATTTGAAAAGCGGATTATTATGCAATCTCAGAGTGATAATCTGATCATATTAAACCTGGCAAAAAGATCATCCGCGGAGACTGTCTGGCAGTCGGTTCAGACTATCTTTAAGAGGTATCGATCAACCTGATCAAGGAAGGTGATAATGATAATCCCCAAACAAGATGCTGTCTACCAAAACCTGAATACATCTTTTACCAACTTTGGTGAACTGCTGGTTGACCTGAAGGAAAATAGTTTCACGGGCTGTGTTCAGGTCAGCTTTTGGGAATATGAGGGGGTTCTGCTGCTGGATAGCGGAAATATTATCAATGCTGTGGAAGAAATTAAAGAGAACGTAATTTCTGGTCAGGATGCAGTCAAGCGAGTTACCGCAAAAGCCAAAGAGAAGAACGGCGCAATCAGCGTCTATTCATTAAAAGGTGATATGGTAACCATGCTGGCAAGTGTTGTAAAGAGTGAAGTATTATTCGAAAATCTCAGCACAGAATTTACCAGTCTGGAAGCTTTGATCAACACACTTCAGACTGAGGACCATACTGGATATATTGAAGTCAGTTTTCAGGAAGGTCAACAAGAGGGGCATATCTTTCTCCTGGCTGGCAGAGTAATAGAAACCCTGTTATCCAACCGGGGTGAGGAAATCTCCGGTACAAACGTTTTGCCCCGGGTCATTGATTATGCGTCCAGCATTGGTGCGACTTTCAGTGTCTATAAGGCGGCAGTTGAAGAAGCTCTTTCCGAAAGCGAAGTTATTATGGTGAGTTTTGATTTACCCCAACTGCTGGAAGTTTGGGGAGCAATTATCGGAGCAGTGGAATCGGCTTCGGATGATCTTCTGGGAGACGGGATTTTTCTGAATACATTTAAGGAAACATTAATCGCCAAAGCAAATGAATATCCTTTTCTTGACCCCTTTGCTGCGAAGTTCTCATACCGGGGAGGGAAGGTCAATTTCACTGGCGAAGTGAAGAAAAATTTCAGTCAGGGTGTAGGGGATGGATTAAGTGGAACTTTGCATATCCTAACCGAACGAGCTGTTCTGGAAGGAAAGGAATTATTTGTGCCCCTAAGGATTGCTTTGGAAAGTGTGAAGACAAAATATCAGAAACAAATCGATCGGTTTAATTTCAAGGCGATATTACCGGATTTGTTTGATTAGCATGGCGAGACTATGAACCAAGGATTAAAAGAAATCAACGAACTGACAGGGGTATGGGGAAGTCTTTTATGCAATAATCAGGCAGGGGTTATTGCCAGCGCCCCGCCGGCAGACTTTAATCCGTCTGCTTTGGAAAATATCGCCCGGCATTGTGTTGACCTGATGTCACCCGGAAACGAATCATTTCAGGACCTGCAGGAAGTGGTTGTCCATTTCCAGCAGAAGAAATTGTTTATCCTGGATCTGGAGCAGGCAATATTAATCGTGTTATGTAATCCAAGTGTCGATATCTCCCTGCTGCGAATGACAATAAACGTGATGATCACCCGCTGGGAGGCGGACCGGAAAATCCAGAAGCAGCTGAAGGCAAATTTTGTTGAGCGGATATAGTCTATTGATTTAATATTCGTCAATATATCTCGTGGTTATCATTACCAATTTTAGAGGAGCAGTATTATGGTTGAAGTGTTAAAGGGAAATCTTGCCCAACTTTCTTTATTAGATATATTAAAAATGTTAAGTTCTGGGAAACGATCCGGGCGTTTGGATATGCATCAAGGATCAAAATCCGGAGAGATTTATCTTCAATACGGCAGCCTGGTTCATGCGGTAACAGGTGTGCAAATGGGCGAAAAAGGGGTTTATACTCTGCTGGGGTGGTTGGAAGGTGATTTCAGTTTTACACCGGATATTGAAGCCCCAGAGCAATCGATCAGCCTGCCCACTGAACAAATACTGCTGGAAGCCGCGCGACAGGCAAAACAGTGGGAGGATATCAAAGAGGTAATTTCCTCAACAGAAGCCGTCTTTAATATTTCTCCTTCTGGGTCCACCGATACTGTCAGCCTGAAACCGATTGAATGGCAGATACTTGCCCAGATAAACGGACAGAGGTCTATCATTGAAATTGCTGAGATCCTTGAATTACACGAATTTGAGGTTGCCAAAATCGTATTCAGCCTGACAACCGCAGGTTTACTGAATGAGTTGAAAGATGCAAAAAGAATGTACAGTGAGATGGTTGATGATCTGTTTTTTGATCAACTAAACTCAATATTCACAGAAGTGATGGGCCCGATAGGTCCGGTGATTATTGACGATGAAATCAGATTATTAGGGGAGGATCGGGCAGCCTTCCCGCAAGATAAGGCAGCGGAGCTGGTGGAACGGATTAGTTTGGAAATATCCGACGGTGCAAAACGGGCTCAATTTCAAAAACAAATGGTTGCTGTATTAAGGGAATAACCCGACCCCTCACAAGGTGAGTGTACCGGGATTGGTTTTCAAGACAAGAAGCTAATTTGTAGGAGATATGAAAATGGAACTTAAAAATTTACGGAAATTTATAGTAGCCTTTGGTGTAGCAGTACTAGTCTTGGTGGTTACTGCCTTTATCAGTGCTTCAAATCTGAGTAATGCTCTGGCAATTACGATTGACTTAGTCAGTATTCAGGAAGTCGTTCAGGCAACTAACAACATCACGGCAGCAATGGATGATGAGCGAATTGCCATCGGTCAATACCCATTAACTGGGAATGAGGAGCTGCTAACCAGGATTGATGCCGCCCGGGCTAAATTCGATCAGAATTGGGAAGTGATCCTGAGGAATCGGGGTGATGAACAAGCCCAATTGATTGCTGATATTGAGGAAGTCCATGAAACTTACAAAGGTTTGTTGGATGAAGTGATCACCGAATACCAGTCTAATCCAGCGGACAATTCCTCATCTAGTAAATTAAGAGAGGCAATTAATTATTATTTACAATATATAGCCCCTAAATTTTCAGATTTGTCCGAGCCAGAGATGGAAAAACTGACTGAGCGAGTTGAATTAGAAAAAGCTACAGCAAACAGAAAGTTGATTGGATCCCGGATTGTATTGGTACTGAGCATACTGGTAGGTATCTTGGTGGTTACTGCAGTTACTGCTGCAATCATTTTCAGCCAAAAAATGCTTCAATCGATGACCAATATTATTGATGCCGCAAATGCAATCAGCCGAGGAGACCTGGATGTTTCGATTGATATTGGGCAGAGCGGCGAAATTGGCGAATTGGCGAATTCCATTGACAGGATGCGGATCAGCCTCAAGGCGGCAATTGAGCGTCTAAGGCGTTGAGGTTTAACCAAGTAGGATTTACCCCGGGCCAGTATCTGGATCAACGGGTGATTAAACATAATCCATTTCCCTGGTCTTAATAGATTAAACAAGGGATAGAGGAACAACAATATGATACAAGGATTGCATATACCAGAAGAACTCCAGGACGAGATTGATTATATTTTGAACCACTTAGCTGAAAAAGCGCGTACAGACACAATTCTGCTAGCAGATATCAGCGGGCAGTTAATCTCAATTCAGGGCATTATGGAAGAAGGAACTCCGGCAATTGTGGCAGCTTTGGCTGCAGGTGATGTGGCAGCGATGGCAGAGCTTTCCAGTCGCATTGGGGAAGATGATCCTCATGGATCGTTTTTCCATGAAGGGGAAACTATGAGCATTTACTTACATAACATTGCTGGTAGTTTTATCCTGATCGTGATTTTCAGGTCAGAAACCCCCATTGGCCTGGTGCGTTTATTTGCTAAACGAGCTGTGGAACAGCTGCTGCCGCTGACCAAAAAATTTGAGGAGGCTATGGGACCTCCCAAATCTTATAATCCCGATAAATTCAGCAAAGGCATTACTCAGGAACTTGAAGAAACATTCCCGGATGATTTGTAGGACACAGCTATAGTATGTTTATCAATTGGAAACTCAGGGAAATTAATTTAAAAATTGTCTACTATGGGCCCTCATTAAGCGGCAAAACAACCTCGCTTCAATATATCCATTCCCGGACCAATCCCGAGCGGAGGGGAGAGCTGATCTCTTTGAAGACCCGGGAAGACCGTACATTATACTTTGATTATATGCAGTTTCAAATGGGTGCAATCAGCGGTTTAAAGCCACGTTTTAATATTTATACAGTGCCTGGCCAGGTGTATTACCGGGGAACCCGCAAGCTGGTATTAAAGGGAGTAGATGGCCTGGTCTTTGTGGCGGACTCCCAAATTCGAAGACTGCAGGAAAACGTTGAAGCCATTAGAGATCTTAATCAAGACCTGAGGGATTTAGGCTATGTTCCCAGCGAGGTGCCGTTAATTCTACAGTGCAACAAAAGAGATCTGCCGGAGATTATGCCCGTTCATTCTCTTAAGGAACACTTAGGGCTGAATGGTATCCAAACTTTTGAAAGTGTTGCGCTGGATGGGATCGGCGTCCTGGATTGTTTAAAGAGTATTGTCAGCAGCGTTGTGACCAGGGCCAGGGGAAATATTAATCAAAGTCCTGGATAGGAGAACAAATGTGATCAATAAAAAGCATCAACAGGGGGGAAATGCTTCCCTAACGTTTGCGGATATTTTAAGGGAAATGAATGAAGATGGGGGATTTACCAGGTCTGTTTTAGCAACTTCTGAAGGTTTGCCGATTGCCGCTGTTCCAGAAAATCCTGATAGTGAATTGGCAAGTGCAATGGTTGCACTGCTGCAGCAAGTCAGCGCTGAAACGCAAGGACATCTGGGAATGGCTCCCGTAGATGAGGTCACCATCAGAACCGAGGATAGGGTTCATTTGGTATGCAGGACCATTTTTTCCGGTGATGACTGGTTATCCTTATGCGCTCTTGTACCCGCCAACCGGGCTTACCGCCGGGCAAGTAATAAAGCCGTCAGAAGGATCAGGCAAGTATTGGAAAGTTAAGAAAAAGGAATCCTTAAAAACAAAGACCTCCGAGGTTTCTAAAAACTCGGAGGTCTTTTAATCTACTACGGCAGAGGATTCACTACATCAAAGGTAGCCCAGATCTGTTCCAGAGCGTCAAAATCTTCATCGGTCTGCAAAGATATCTGGATTAGCGCCAGGTAGGCTGTGGGATCGGCTATTGGTCGGACCGCAGTGACGACGATGTCGACATGATCACAGATCCAGTAATCGTATTTGCCTTCAAAGGCTTCGTCCTCATAATCATCCCGGAAATCCCTTTCGCAATCATCAAGGTACCAATGCTCGGTACCGTCCAGCAGCTGGAGATAGCCGCCAATATCACCCCAATGACGCGATGCTGCAAAGTCCACTCCGGGTCCAGTCAAATCATAAAAGTCATCCAGGGAAGGAGCGGCAACAAGATCAATAGCAACAAAATCTAATAAACTTCCATTCCCTAACTCCCAGCTATTTTCCCAGTCGAAGCTTTCAACATCGTTCCAAGAATTGGGCACATCCATCACCAGAACGTCCGAGTAATCGGTAATCTCCATAAAATCAGAGCCGTCTCCGGTCTGGGGGATGTCTACTTCACCAGCATCATCTCCATCCGGAGGGGTGTCGTTTACAACCGGACCGGATCCAACCACACTCAACGCACGTCCATTAATTTGTCCTTCCAGCAATTCCTGGGTCGGGAAACGCAGCACTTCCATGGCTAATGTGTTCTCATCGCCCTGGGTGCGAATAATATCACAGTAGGCAGACATGGTGCCGTCGGTCGCCAGGGGGAGATTTTCCAGAGAGGTTATCAGGTCACCCGCCTCCAATCCTGATTCGTCTGCGGCTGATCCGGATTTTATGGATGAGACCCAGATCCCGGAAAGCGTACCGTCATCTGAAATAACAGCCAAACCATTAATGCCTACAGTATCAACATTCTCGCCTGATTTCAACTGTTCAATAACGGGGATAGCTGCATTTTGACCGATGGCAAAATATTGATTTGCCTCAGCATAGGTGGCATAGTTAACCCCGACAACCTGTCCATTTGAACTGACCAGAGGTCCGCCTGAGTTTCCAGGATTGATGGTAGCATCATGCTCAATGACGTGATTTACAGATGCCCAGCTGGATTCTCCATCAGCTTTTTCCTTGGAGACAATCCCTTTGGTGAGGGTATATTCCGGGTCGCCGAGGGGGAAACCAGCAGCGTAAACTTCCAAACCTACCTTGATGGGACCGGAATACCATTCAAGGTAAGGGAAATTTCCACCTTCAATATCAATCAGGGCCAGATCAGAACATTCTGAAACGGCGATGATCTGGGCATTGTAGGACCGCGAGGTATCTCCACCGATCCAGACCTTCAGCAAAGCTGCGCCAGTGACCACGTGATTGTTTGTGACTGCCAGTCCAGAGTGATCGATAATGAATCCGGTACCCCGGCCAGCGCTGCTGAACTCACCAAATTCAGGGTCAACAAATGTTCCCTGTGCTTCAATCTGGATTACAGCGCTTTTTACATCTGTTAAGGATGCCACCAGAGTGGTCGCTGACGCCGCCGCATCATCAACCTGCACTTCCTCATCTGGCTCATCCACCTTGACATCTGAGGTATCGGATAATAAGGAACAGGAAAGCAAAACCAGCGCTGTCAATATTACAAATAATGTTCGATGGGTTAAATTGGGAGATTTTGACACTTTTTCCTCCATTGCTGCAAAACCTCTAAACATCCAAATGTCAGGCCAGCAGTTCTTAAATGACAGGAACAAATTCCGTTTTAATAAGGGAAAATTACTATATAAACTATATCCTAGTTGGGATATCCATTCAAGGTGTATCGCAAGTGATTTTCTTATCAGTTCTGTAATTATTTATTATTTTGGAAAAATATTAATTCCCCAATCGATATATACTTCGATTGATTCAGTCAATAAAACGACCATTTTATGCAAAAAGAGAGGATAGATATGATATAAATAATTAGGAAAATCCCCGCTAGATCCAGTATCTCAAGAAAGAAAGAAAGAGGGATTAAGGCTTTAAAAATATTGATTAGTGGAGAAATCTTCAGGTATTATTCGTACTGAATGGAGGAAATCATGGTAGCCGAGGTATATGAAAAAATTAAAACCTTATTAAGCAGTACCGACTCAGAGGAAATTCACCAGGGACTATTGCTGATCCGGGAGGAACTGCCCAATATCACAGAGGAATCAGCCCGATCATTATTTGAGATGGTCTCTGCCTTGTTTTACATTGACCTGCTTGATCACCCTGAGCATGCCTTTGTCCTGGATGAGGCTGTCAGCCTGGTGGCTGATTTTGGTGAGTTTGTTGTCCCAATTTTGCTCGACAACCTGGATGCCGGGGATATGAAAGCCCAATTAACAATCGGGCATGCTTTTGGGCGGATTGGGGAACCAGCGATTGAGCCCTTACTGGAGTCATACAAATGTGAAGAGAGTGAAGAATGCCGGATCTTTCTGGTTTACGCGCTGGGCAAGATCCGATCACCCAAAGTTTTAGAGGCATTTGAACAGGTTTTGGCAGCTGTCAAGGCGGAGACCCTTGAATTAAGGGACACCGCTATTCGAGCTTTGGGTAACTTTGTGGAAGTGATCTCCCCTGAGGATTTACCAGAAGCTTATAAAAAGGAAATGCTGGAGGCGGTTCAATTTGCCCTCAGCGATTCCAGCGCAGGGGTGCGTTCCAAAGCCATCCGAAGCTATGGAAAATTAGCCCGCTTCAAACATTTATCGATAGAAGAGAAACAGAAATTTAAGAATACCTGCGAGCTGCTGCTGGGAGTGGACGATAAGTTTAACTGGGACCGGGCTTATATTGTCCGAAAAGAAGCTCAGGACGCGCTGGATTGTTTGGAAGGGTGTGAAGAGTAAAAAGCAGTAAGTTGTAATTTACAAAAAGTAAGGGCGACCCAAGAAAGACAGTCAGATGTAAACAGTAATCAGTGGGCACTAGGGGCGACCCGGCCTTTCGATACGCTGATGCAATGCATCAGCTACTCAAGACAAGTGAGTCGCCCTTTTGTTTTAGACGAAGGTGTCATTAGCTCTCCCAGAGCGGACACGAAGTAGTAGTCGAAGGGGCGCCCTTCGAGGAAGTTTATCCCGAGCCCTTCGGTTCCCATCTCGGCTTCGCTCGATGTCCACTCAGGACAGGCTTATCGAGGGGCTCAGGACAGGGGCCGCCCCTACTTTACAGATCGCCGGTCGGTAACCATTATCGCTCTTTAAAGAAGGAAGACCTCGGAGGTTTTCAACCCTTCCGAGGTCCGTTTATTGGGTAACGGCAATCGCGATTTTATTCCATGGGCAGCAGGTAGGAGTACCGATCGCGGACCGCCAGCATCATCTCGAACAAGCCCTGCAGTTTGACATCCACTGCCAGGGAGTCATCCGCTGCTAACACGCGCCCGTCGGCATAACTCAGCTCGTGGATCTCACCCTGGTAGCGCAGACGCAGTTTGTCTTCAGGGAGCGGCAGATAACCCTCGTTCTCATTATCCAGGAAAGCTTTTTCGTCCCAGAAGAGAGTGAATTTATCTTTATAGGGCGCACCCATATAGGGGCAGAAAGTCGCACAGTTGCCGCACTCATTGCAGAGAGCGTCCAGGTGCAGGATCTGATTCTGGTCATCCAAGAGCGGGGAGTCAACCTGGATGGCTATATTGGCCCGGTTGGGGCAAACTTCCACGCACTTATTGCAGAGGAAATTGCATTCCAGACAGCGGTTAGTTTCGAAGAGATACTTCTGGTCAAATTCTTTTAGACTTAGTCTAGGAGTAATCAGCGCCTTTTTCTTCCCGATTTCTTCGTTCTGGACGTCTTTGTCAAATACCACCTGGGGAATAGTTAACCGGCGTCCATTTATACCCTCTTTCTCTAATATTCCATCGGCTGCTTTCCGGGCGTCAGCAATTGCCTCAACAATTGAAGCCGGACCCCGATAGGCATCTCCGGTAAGATAGACATTCTCGAGATTGGTTTCGTTAAACGAATTCACCTCAATATCCCCCCGCTCATTCACTACTATTCCGTTGGCTTTTAATAAATCATACTCAACTACCTCCCCGATTGCGGCGAGAACGGTGTCCGCGGGATACTCCACCAGCTCTCCTTCCAGGGCCACTGGACGGCGGCGGCCGCTGGCATCCAGGTCACCCAGGCGCATTTTTTGACAGGTCAGAATGCCATCTTTGAGGGAGACTGGGGAAACCAATTCCTGAAAAATCACCCCATCTTGCTGAGCAAATTCCAGCTCTTCCCGGTCGGCCGGCATCTGTTTTATCGTCCGGCGGTAGAGAATGCTGACCGATTTCACACCCGGAACCCGGAGAGCTGCTCGAGCGCTGTCCATAGCGCTGTTGCCGCCTCCGATTACGGTCACATTTTTTCCCAACTTGAGTGATTTGGGGTCGCGCTTGAAGGTTAATAGAAAATCAATTGCTCCCCTTACTTTCTCCTGATCTCCCTCCAGGTCCAGCAAGCGGGACTTCCAGGCTCCGATGGCCAGGATGATATAGGTATAACCGTCTTTTTTCAGCTGGTCGATATCCAGCTTGGGGTCGCAGTTGAGTTCAAACTTGACGCCGGCGCGTTTAATCAGCGCCAGATCGTTTTCCAGGGCGGAGTCAGGAATCCGGAAACCAGGAATGCCGTGGGCCACCATGCCGCCGGGACTGTCGGTTATGTCAAAAATAGTGACCTCAAATCCCTCTTGGGCCAGGAAATAACCTGCCGAAAGTCCGGCTGAGCCGGCGCCAATTACTGCAACTTTTTTATCCTGAGTTATTTTCCCAACAGGAATCTTCTCCAGTACAGATTCGAATCCTTTCTCCGCGGCAATCCGCTTTAAATCCCGGATCAAAACCGAATCCTCATAATCATTCCGCACGCATTTCAGCTGGCAGTCATGATCACAGATATATCCGGTGATAAAAGGCAGCGGGTTCTTGGCAATAATTAATTCATAAGCCTCAGCATATCTTTCTTCCCCGATCAAGCGGATGTACTCGGGAATATCCTGGGTGATGGGGCATCCCACAATGCAGGGGGCCACAAAACAATCCAGCAATTCTAGAGAATGGTTGATTTTCATCGGTTCCGAGGATTTCCCCTCTTTGGCGTAGCGGGGATCCTTCAGCGCATTTTCAGCAACCCGAGCTAATTTTTCCAGATCCACTGATTCCAGATTGAGGGTTTCACTCTGACCGTCGACCTGCTCAGCCAGTTGAGTCATGCGTTCATACCCGCCAGGTTTGAGGAAATAAGTTGCCATGGTGATTGGTTTTAAGCCAGCCTGGAGCAAGTCCATCATATTAAAGGCATCTGCCCCGCCGGAATACGAGATCGAAAGTTCCCCTTTAAACTCCTGCGAGAGCTTCAGCGCCAGGTTCACAGTGAGAGGATACAAAGCGCGACCGCTCATATACATCTCGTCCGTTGGCAGGGTCCCTTTGTCGTTGACAACGGCCAGTGTGTTGGAGAGTTTTACGCCAAACTCCACCCCGACCTGCTGGGCATGGGCGGATAAATTCCGCAGCATTTCCACAGCATCCGGGTACTGCATGTCATGGGAGAAGCTCTCTTCCTTAAGTAGAATATCGTCATAACCCAGGTTTTGAAAAGCTTCTTTGACATAGGCATAACCGTGCAAAGTGGGATTAAGTTTTACATAAGTATGCAGGCCTTTTTCAGCCATCAGGTATTTACAGATTTTTTCCTGATCTTCAGGTGGCGTACCGTGCATGGTTGAAAGCGTTATTGAATTGGATATCTTTGGAGAGATCAACTCCACGAAGGATGGATCAGATAATCCGGGAATATCTCCCTTCTCAATGGCCTTTATTAACGAAGTCTGGCATTTTTGGAATATTTCCGATCCCGAGGCATCTTTTAACCCTTCAATGAAACCATCAATTTTGGGGGATTTCATGCCTTCCAGGTCATAGCCGACACTCATGTTAAAAATAAAAGCCCGTTCCTTGGCTTTCGAGAAAGCGAACATTTCATTCAGGGTGTGAAGCAGGAACCAGGCTTTGACATACTCATCGTATGCCTGGGGCACGGTCAATTCGGTGGACCACTCGGTGTTGTAAGTTTCATGTTCGGCATCAATGCAGGGTTTTTCTATCTCGAGCTCGTCCATGATCTGGACCGTTTTTAATTCGAAAAAGCGTCCCCCGGTCAGGTAGGCAGCGACTATATTCTGAGCAACCTGGGTGTGCGGTCCAGCCGCTGGACCGAGTGGAGTTTCGCAAGTTTCGCCGAATAATTGGAAAGCGGAACCATCTTTCTTATAATAAAATTTTCCTTTCGGGATCCCGAAGATGGTTTCTTCAGATTGGTATTCCCCCATCATCCAGGTTAATAGATGATTAAAAGGGATGGGTACCATGATGTCGCTCATAAATCTCTCCTGTTCTACTAACTATAAAGTTGGCGGGGCTGCCGCCGGCGTAGTTCTATTTTATCGAAAGAAATCAGAATATGCCACTGTTTGGTATTCAGTAAGTAGTAACTAGTAAATAGTTTTTTTTCGACGAGTAAGGCATCCTGAGTAGGTGAGCGACACGAACCCATATCGAAGGGTGACTGGGGTAACTTAATCTGTCATTTCGAGCACTCCCAGAGCCCTTCGATTTCGCTACGCTACACTCAGGACAGGTGTAGTCGAAGGGCCTTTTAAAATCATGGGCTAGAAAAAGTAAGTCCCACCATCGCCTGGTGAATACCCTTCGATACGCTGCCGCTGCGCCTGTCCTGAGCCCTTCGTTTTCATTCAGGATAAGCTCCACAAAATGGAGTCGAAGGGCGTTAGCTACTCAGAACAGGCCCTTCGATACGCCGCCGCTGCGCGTTAGCTACTCAGAACAGACCTTTCGATACGGCCTTTGGCCTACTCAAGACAGGCTTGCTGCAATCTGCTGATAAAAACGAAGAGTTAGATTTTTATTTCCTGGGGGACTGCCCCGCCAGGGTGCTTCGCAAAAGTCCCGGCTAGGGGTCTTCGGCGAAGTTTATCCCGAGTTTATCGAGGGGCTCAGGCCCGGCCCTTCGACAAGCTCAGGATGTACGTCGATCTGCGTCGACGCTTAAGGTTTGGTTCATCAAAAATTAACTGAGGATACGAAACAAGAACCGTAATAATGAAAGTCCCTCCGGAGAGGGACTTCAGTAGTTAATCTAATAGTCGAAATCGCCAACTTTTAAACCTTTTAACCTTCAACCTTAAACCGTTTCTTCCCAAGTCCCCTTGTCATAAAATCCCCCAGTCATAAATAAAACTTTCTAACTTTCAACCTTCAAACGTTTTTCACCCTATCTAGAATTGACCTTCCATGTCAAAAATGTTGGTAGAATGGAGGCTATGACATTTTTCACTTTTTTGATAGAAGCGATGCTGGTTTCCCTGTCGGGAGTAATGGCGCCTGGTCCGATCACGTCGGTAAGTGTGGGCTACGGGAGCGAAAATCCCAGGGCTGGCGCCTGGGTGGCGGTGGGACATGGGCTGGTGGAATTCCCGGTGATGATCGGCGTGTTTCTGGGTGTGGGTGCAGTGATGGACCTGCCCTGGGTGCGGACTATGATCGCCCTGGTGGGGGGAGCATTTCTGCTTTATATGGGGATAGGCATGATCCGGAATATCCGCCAGGAAGAGATTGCCGGATCGGTCAGCTCCCGCTCCCCGTTGGCGGCGGGCGCGCTGCTGAGTCTGGGCAACCCTTATTTCCTGATCTGGTGGGCGACTGTGGGTGCGGGATTGATCTTGCGTTCAACCGAGTTTGGCTTGCTGGGCTTCGCCGCATTTGCCGTCGGTCACTGGCTGTGTGACCTGGGATGGGATACGTTCTTATCCGGTTTGTCCTTCCGCGGTGGACAGTTCTTTGGCCGCAAATTTCAGCAGGTAGTGTTTGCGATCAGTGGCGGGTTTTTGCTATTTTACAGTGGGAAGTTACTGCTAGAAGGCGTAATGTCTGTAATAAGCATTTGGTGATCATTGTGCAATTATTAAGTTGAGACTGTCATTGTGAACCCTTCGTCAGACTCAGGACTGGCCTTCGATACATTTTCGCAATGTCTGTCCCGAACGAGAGGATGTGGTGCCGAAGGACTCAAGCTACTCAGGACAAGCTTGGCGAAGAGTGTATCAAAAGGTGGCTGGGGTAAATTAACCAGTCATCGCTTCTTCAGACTACGCCCTCCTCGCGAAGATAAAGTGAGTCGGGAAGCTGCTTTCAAATCAAGCCCCTACTTCGGTTAGAATAGAGATAGTAATACTACCAATTAAAAAGGAAATCCCCCATGTCCTTTAAACGCTCTCGAATCCTGTTAATTACTTCATTATTAATTTCTCTCACCCTCGCCTGCGCCTTGACCGGGAGTGCGGAGAAGCCCGTGGCGGATTTGGAGGACGCGGTTGCAACCGCAGTTGCAGCTACACTGGCGGCTGGTCAAGCTGATACACCACCCACAGTCCAACCCTCGGTAACGGCTTCACCACCTGAGCCGGACATTGTTTACCAGGGAATTAGTTTTGCCTTTGACGATTCACTGTCAGATAATGTAACTGCCGGGATGGAATCCGAATTCAATGAAGAGAGCAATCCCTGGTGGAGCACCCCGGAACATCGCATGTTCATCTTTAATAACTGGTCTCTGGGAGAATCTTTTCTCCCGGCACAGTTAAAGGTCTACCCGGTGGCAGAGCTACGAGCTATCAATCCCGGGGTGGGAGAAAGCCTGGATTCTTTGCAGGCAGTGATCACTTCTCAACCCGCAGATGGAGGAGACGTCGTGGTGACCGATATCTTTAACGCGGGCCAAATGTTCCTGAGCAAGATAGCTTATTTACAATTCCAAAACGGGCGAGGGGTGCGTTTCCTGACCCAGTACGGTCAGGCGATTTCGCCCATCGGATGGCCGATGATGTTTTACAGCTTCCAGGGATTCACGGATGATGGGGTTTATTACATCAGCGCCATGCTGCCAGTAACCCACCCATCCCTTCCGCATCCCGATGATATCACTCTGGATGAAGCCTTTATGAATAACTTTGAGACCTACAGGGATGAGCTGGAAATTCAGCTGAACGGAGAGCAGGACAGTACTTTTATGCCATCCCTGATTTTGTTAGATGAATTTGTGGAGTCGCTGTTGGTGGGGGAGTAGGCGAACAAATGCCCTTGCCCGGCCCTTTGTCTTCAACCACGCAGAGCTTGGTTTTCGCTCAGGACAGGCCCTTCGATATGCATTCGCATTGCTCATATGCTACTCAGGACAGGCTTCTGATTCGCGGGCTATAAAAGTAAGTCCCTCCGGAGAGGGACTTCTGTAGTTAATCTAATAGTTGAAATCGCCAACCTTTAAACCTTCAACATTCCAACCTTAAACCTTCCAAGCCCTTTGGAACGGTTTTGGTCAGCTATCTTTACTCCGGAAGAAAAGTGAGCTCCACTGTCATCCCCCACCGCAGGTTGGGATCAGTCTCATCCAGGCTGATGGTGATTGTGTAAATAATATCGCCCGCCTGGGTCTTGAAGGAACCCCCGATACCTTCCACTTTCCCTAACAGGGTGGTATCTGGCAGGGCGTCAGGGACTACTTCTACTATTTGCCCTACACTGATTTTGACCACTTCCAGCTCAGTTAGATCGCTGGTTTCGATTATAAACTCACTTAAGTCAGCCAGTTGGACTGCCCTGGATTCGGGGCCAACAAACTGACCTATCTCCAGGGTTATGTCCGTCACCGTGCCAGCGAAAGGAGCCGTTAACCTGTAGTTGTCCAGCACCTTCTGGGCTGCGTTCACTCCGGCTTCAGCGGCTGTGACCCGGGATTCCAGCAAAGTTTGCTGATCGAGATCAAAGCCCTCTTCCAACCACATCTCGTATACCCGTTTGGCCTCGGCTTCGGCAGCCAGGGCGGCATCCAGATCGGCCCGGACGACGTCAATCTCTCGAATGGCTTCTTCCAGATCGCGCTGGGCTTCGTTAAAGAATTCCTGAGCATCCTCCAGATCATCTTCAGCTGCCTGTCTGGCATAGTTCTTCTCGTCGATATCTTGATATATTTCCCATTCTTCCTCCGCGTCCTCCAGTTCATCCTCGCGGTCTCGGACTTCAATCAGGGCATCATCGATTTTATCTTCCAGGTATTCGAGGTCCAAATCTTCCCACTCACGTTCGGCTTCTCCCCGACTCATCTGGGCATCCAGATAAGCCTGCCAGGATTCCGCGGTGGCCAGTTCTGAGGTACGGGTGAAATCATCATAGTCCTGCCGGGCCCGGGTTAATTCAAGTTCAGCCGCTTGCCGGGATGCCTCGGCACCTTCGCGGTCAGCCAGGCGCATCAAGACCTGATCCTTGGCGACTTTTTCGCCTTCCTTGACCAGAATCTCATCGACCCTGCCCTGAGCGGAGAAATTGAGCCAGCTATCATGAGCAGGAAAAATATGCCCTTCCGCGACTACATAATCCAGGCTTAGACTTTCCACTGGCTCCGGGCTGGGGGTTTCCTCCCCACCGCAAGCGCTCAGTGTCAAGAGGAAAACCAGGCTCAAGAATAAGATAATTTTAGTATTTTGAGTGTTCATATTCATTTCCTTTTCTGATGGCAGTCGAAAATCAACCAACCTGTTTTATTCGTATGCTAAAACCTCGCGAATGGTCAGCCTCGCCGCATTGCGGGCGGGCAGTACACTGGCCAGGGATGAGAGGACGATCACCAGCCCCAACCAGATAAAATATCCCACCGGGGTGAAAACCACGGTGATGGGTGTGGCAAATACGGCATTACTGACAATGGTGGAGAGTAAATAGGTAAAGGGAACCGCAAGGATTATTCCTAATCCAAAGGAGATCATTCCGATCAACATACCCTCCACAATCACCATGCGGATGATCTCTAGATCGGTGGCTCCGATTGCCCGCATGATGCCGATTTCGCGGGTTCGTTCCAGCACGTTCATGCTCATCGTGCCAGCTAATCCCATGGAGCCGACCGTGGCCGTCAGCAGAGCCATAATCAGCAGGAAAGTGATTAGAATATCCAAACTTTCCGAGGCGCTGTCCAGAGTTGACAGCCCGGGGGTGGCCTCCTGCACCTGAAAACCCTGATCCCTGAAATAGACGTCCAGATCTTTGGCCATTACCTGCTGGGAGGCTCGATCATGCTGTTGGGTTTCGATCCGGTAGGAGAAAGAGCGGTTGGCCAGATTTTGTTCGCGGGAAATATACTCATAAGGTGCATAACCGATCACCCCTTCGAGTCCGATGAACTTAAACACTCCCACTACTTCCCAGTGTTCTTCCTTCCCGTTGATTTTAAGCGGGATAGTATTTCCGATTTTTAAATCGGGATAATAATCGTAAATTCCCTCGCTGATATCGAGTTTTTTCTCGTCACCTGGTTTAATCCAGCGTCCTTCAACCATCATAGGTGAAACCAGGTCGCTTTCTGCAGGCGGCGCTAGAATGCTGATATTTTCGGCTGTAGAGCCGTCAGGAAATAAAATCTCTGCAGTGGCGTATGACCAACCTTCCACATGAGTCACCCGCGGGTCCTGGTAAGCGTACTGCTTGATTTCTTCCAGCCTGTAAGGCCTTTCAAAATCGAGCGTGACATCCGCCAGGAAATAATTACCAATATTTTCCACATAATCATGCAGGGTGACCCGGACATTAAAGACAGAGATAAAAATAGCTCCGCCCATGGTGAGGGTGAAAAGTGTCAGCAGCAAACGTCCCCGCTGCCTGAATGTATTGCGGAGAGAAATGAGGGTTTGCCGGGGGATACGGATGCCCCGGTCAGCCAGGGCCCGGGCGGATTTTACCTGGAACTGTTCAAACCGGGATTCTCTATCCTTGCTCGCTGGATCTTCCTCGCCGGAGCTGCGGACCCGGTCTCCATCGAGCGCCTTTTGGACTGTGACTCTTGATCCGTTGATCACGGGTACGAAACCTGCTACCAGGGGAACCAGGATGCCAACCGTCACCTGAAGGATGAAGGAAAGCGGCACTATGCGGTATCCCAGCAGTGAAAAACCCATCTCGTCGGCAATATATTGGGCCAGCGCATAAGCACCCTGGCCTCCGGCCGGGATGGCGATCAAGAGCGCTAAAAGGCCAAAAACCAGCAGCAGCACCAAATACATTCTAAAGATGATTTGATCTCGCCCTCCGATTAACTTCATGACACCGATATGGCGCAGATGTTGATTGAGCAGGGCGCTGAGAGTATTGGCAATCAACGAGCTGGAAAGGAATACGATCAGGACACCCAGGGCCATTAAGATTCCCAGAACCGCGTTGATTGTGGATTCCAGGGGATGTTCATGGGTTTTAGAGCGGAAAGTGCGTCCGACTGAATAGTCGTTTTTTTCGATTTTCTCTTTGAGATCAGCAAGCATAGAACGGATATGCTCATCGTCATCCTGACCGACTTCAACAGTTGCAAAAAGGCGGTTGAACTGATCTGGCTCATCAAAGAATTTCAGAGTATTCGCGGTGATGTAGGCCAGGGGGGGAGCGAGAAAATCGATGGCTCCGGTAGATGAATCCTGAACAATCCCGGCTACCATGATTTCTTTGATGGTTTCATCCCGGAGTTGAATTTCCAGGATCTCACCCGGAGATATCTTTAGCTCTTCCAGCACATCACGCTCAAGCAGGATCTGGTTTTTCCCCGCTGCAGTAGCTCCACTGACAGGTTGGAGAAGATTGATCTCGTTCTCCTCAAAACTTTCCATTGAAACCACGTCAACCGTTATCCACTTGGTTTCCCCCGGGAGGCGCAGGCGGAGGTTAAACACACGGCGCGCTTCGGCTTCTTTAATCCCCTCAAAATTCCGGATCGTGTTCAGCAAATCCTGATCAAAATCATCCATCCGGATTTCAATATTGGAGGGATTATAGGCCGCGTAGCTCACGCCCATATCCTCTGAGATAATCACATAGGCGCCGGCGATGACACCGATCGCAAACACACCCACGGCAATAGAAAAGACCACCAGGATGGTACGAGCTTTATTATCGATTAAATCTGAGAGCACTTTTCGCCAACGGGGGCGCATACTTTTCTCCTGTCAGGTTTTCATCCTGGCCCTGCCTTCAGGATCAAGATAGGGATGAAGGCTATTAGCCAAATAAACCTCTGGTCTTCTTTCTGCGGTCAACACCTTTTCTTTCTTCGAGTCTTTTCTGAACCATTTTGGCAATCGCTTTTTCTGTTAAAGGGGATTCATCCATCAGCCACTTGAAATCCTCACGGGAAAGGGCCAGTAAGTCCACCGGTCCCGCTATTGAAGCCCGGACGCTGGCAATCGATTTACCTCCCTGAAGCAGTTCTATCTCGCCAAAGATATCGTTGCGCTGCAAAGTGGAGATCACTACCTCGTCGCTGCGGCGCTCCTTTAATACAATATCCACCTTGCCTTTTTGAATCAGGTAAAGATTATCCACCGGCTTTTTATGTTCCAGGATCGTCGCCCCGGGTTGAAAATGGAGCTGCTTTACCCGATGACCCAAATCCATCATTACAGGATGGGTAAGCAAAGGCAGCGCCTGGGCAATGGTCTCGTTGACCAGTTCTCCATCGGAAATAAACACCGTTCTTGAAGCCCGCTCGGTCATGGAGGGGTCGTGGGTGACCATGACAATGGTTTTGCCCTGCCCGGAAAGTTTTTCAAAAAGATCAATAATTTTGCTTGCGGACCGGGAGTCAAGGTTGCCTGTGGGTTCATCGGCAACCAGGATGGGGGCATCGTTAGCCAGGGCGCGGGCAATGGCCGCACTCTGCTGCTGCCCGCGGGAAACAGCCCGGGGGAGCTGCTGGGCCTGGTCTTCCAATCCGACCAGGGCTAATAATTCCATCGCTTTTTTTGGCCGCTGGTCAATATCGTACATGCCAACATAATCCATGGGGAGCATGACGTTTTCAAGTAAATTGAGCATGGGTAAAAGCTGGAAAAACTGAAAGACAATGCCCAGATTACGCCCCCGCCATAAGGAGCGTTTGCTCTCACTCATGGCGTAGATATCCACCCCATTCACCAGGATTTGACCGCTGGTGGGGTGGTCGATGCCGGTGAGCATGTTGAGCAGGGTCGTTTTTCCGCTGCCGGACTTACCGATTACGGCAGTAAATTCACCGTCCTGCAGGTTGAGGTCGATACCCCGCAGGGCTGTGAATTCCCCCGCAGAGCTAACAAAAGTTTTTACCACTCCCTGCATCTGGATAATCCCCGGATGATAACCATGAAGGGCCTGGACCTTGGCGGGATCGCTCACGGCTCCCTCCCTTCATCCACCAATTCTCCATCTGCGATATTGACATAACGTGAGAATCTGGGCATCAATCCTTGATCATGGGTAACCATCACAATCGTCCGGTCAGCCTGAAGGAGCCGTTGGAAAATGTTAAAAATGTGGTCCGCAGTAACGGAATCCAGGCTGCCTGTTGGTTCATCGGCCACGATCAAGGGAGGATCGTTGGCCAGGGCCCGGGCGATTGCCACCCGCTGCTGCTGACCGCCGGAAATCTGGGATGGATATTTAAAAGCGTGATCACTGAGTTCGACCATGTCGAGCAGTTCCAGGGCGCGCTCTTTGCTTTTACGGGGGTGGTAAAGCCCACTCATATCCATAGGCATCATCACGTTCTGGACCAGGCTGAGCATGGGAAGAAGTTGAAAAGATTGGTAGATAACACCCATATTCCGTCCGCGCCAGAGTGTCAGTTCGTTTTCGCTGAGATCCCTGAGGTTGACCCTCACCCCATTGGCCCGCACCCAGACCTCACCTGATGTGAGTTGATCCACTCCGGTTATCATATTAAGCAGAGTTGATTTGCCAGCGCCCGATTTTCCGACCACACCCAGAAATTCACCGGGAAAGACATTTAAGTTGATGCCTTTCAAGGCCGGGAATGCCCCGGCTTTGGTGTGGTAGTCTTTGGTCACATCAAGCAGTTCGATCAGGGGGGAAGTTGAGTCAGCCATTAAGGTCAGGAATCCAGTAATTAAAATTTATCAATTGTTTAATGATCTTCAGGGAGAGTTTTTTATCCATGTGGTTCTTCTTTCTGGGTCATCACCAGCCAGGTGGGTTTGATGATCAGGTTGGTAAAAATGTCCCCCATTTTTTTTGGGGGATGGCGGAGATCGTTTTCCAGCCACCAGCGTATGAGCGAAATCACCGAGGAGATGATGTGGTTGGCGGCTGCGCCGGCTGAAATATTCTCCTGGGGAAGCCTGGATAATAAGATTTCGGCTTTTTGACTCGCCCGGCTCATCACTGGGTCGAGGACAAAACGTAAGCTGTCATCTAACAACAAAAAGCGGAAAATTTCCTGGTTATTTTTAATGTGATGGAAGAGGGTGTCCCCGATTTTGTGAAAAAATTCCACCGGGTCTGCAACCAATTCTCCCGGCAGGGGCAGGTCAAGGATCTGATAAAAATCGTCCAGTCTGTCCTGGGCTACACTGACCAGCAGTTCATCCAGACCTTTGTAATGGCGGAAATAAGTGCGGTAGCCGACATCGGCCCGTTTGGTGACATCCTGGATGGTGATATTTTTGTACCCTTTTTCCAGGGCCTCGGCGATTAATGCCTCACCCAGCAGTTTTTGGGTCCTGCGGATACGGCGATCCTGGCTCATAATTGTGGCACCTCAAAGGCTTTATGGCATATAGTGGGCCGTAAATATAACATTCATCGATTGGGCTGTCAAGAGGGGGAAGACCGGTGAAGGCCTACAAACCTGTTAGGGGGGGAGGAAGCTTTGCTTCCGACCGAGGACCGAAGACCGGATCTTCGCTGCGCTCAGGACGGGAGACCGGAGACGGAGGACAGAGGACCTTGTGTCTTGTCCTGAAATATGTTTACAAAAAACTGTGCCATCCTGAATAACGTTTACAGCTAATTAGACTAAATCATTACCATATCATAAACTTGAGCGGTGTGCATCTTAACCGGAATACAATAATCCAGGGAAAGATGAGGCCGCTCAAAATTATAGAGCCATACAGCCTCCTTAACCGCAAGGTAAGCATGTTGGAAATCAATAAAGACATTGTCCAAGCCGTATTC
>SDBU01001577.1_pt1 | contig 32153 bp, 26 predicted proteins | sample 2277071 | NCBI WGS metagenome assembly SDBU01 (sample SAMN10397929, study PRJNA504765) | marine sediment metagenome | isolation source: marine sediment core GS08_GC12, 126 cmbsf | place: Arctic Ocean: Gakkel Ridge, Loki's castle | collected 2008 | reverse complement strand
GCCCGCTGGATCGACCGCGGCTACCAGGTAGTGGTCACCGGCCCGCCCACCTGCTCCCTGACTATCAGGCAGGACTATACCTACATTGATAATGGGGAAGCGCACCTAGCCGAACTTATCGCCCGAGTGTCGGCGAGTACGGTGGACATTTCCAGATACCTTATGCAACTGCATAAGGAAGGGCAGCTGCGCACCGATTTTGTGAACGAGCTGGGTGAAATCAACTATCATTTGCCCTGTCATCTCAAGGCGCAAAAAAGCGGCTATCACAGTCGTGACCTGCTACGATTGGTTCCGGGTACCAAGGTGCGTTTGGTGGACAAGTGCTCCGGCATGGACGGCGGCTGGGGCTTAAAAGCGGAATTCTTCCAGGCCTCAATGAAAATGGCCGATAAGCTGGTCCGGCAGCTCAACCAACGACCGGCGGTCTATAATTGCTCGGATTGTACCCTGGCCGGGCTGCAGCTCCACCAGGCCAGCGGGGGAGAAATCTCAGCCGCCCACCCCATACAGTTGATCCACTACGCCTATGGACTGGGTAGTTGAGTACTACCGGGGAGTAAAATGGAGAAGATCAAGCCAACCGACCTGCTGGATATCGCCGAGTACGAAAAGATTCGGGCCGAGTCCCGGCGGGAAGTAATGGACCATAAGAAAGTTCGCCGCATCCAACTGGGACCCGAGATCTCGCTGACTTTTGAAGATCGCATTACCATCATTTTCCAAATACAGGAGATGATGCGAACCGAGCGGTTGGTGCACGATAATCAAATCCAAGCCGAAATTGACGTCTATAATGACCTGATCCCTGACCAGGGGGAGCTCAGTGCCACACTTTTCATTGAGATCAGCCAGAGTGACCAGATCAAGGATCGGCTTAGCAGGTTCCTGGGCCTCACCGACCGCCAATGCCTCTGGCTCCAGGTGGGTCAGGATAAAGTCTATGCGTCCTTTGAGGCCGGCCGTGCTGAGGAAGACAAAATCAGTTCAGTGCACTACTTGCGTTTCCCCTTATCCCCGGAGCAGTCCTCCAGCTTCAAGGATCAGAATACTCCTCTGGCCGCTGTAATCTCCCTGGGTGATTATGAATACTCGGCCACATTATCACCGGCCACCCGGGCATCTCTTTCAGATGATCTTAAATGACTCTTTTCAGCCACCCTCTTTTTCCATTGATCTTACCAATAAAGGAGAATGATCATGTTACATGAAGTTCACAATTTTGACTACCTGCTAGGCGCCCTCAAGGGTATTTCCGATAAGCAATTGCAGGCCCATTTCGGTCTGTATAAAGGCTACGTCGCCCGTCTTAATCTGATGGAGGAGGAGCTTAAAAAAGCCGATAAATCCCATACCAACTATAGTTGGGGTCATTGGTCGGAGCTCAAACGCCGTGAGGCGGTCGCTTTCAATGGTGCCTACCTGCATCAGTTCTATTTTGAGAATTTGGGTCCCAAGGGCAAACCCAGTTCGGAGATGGCCTCCGCCATCAATACTGCCTTCGGCTCTTACGATGAGTTTGTCAAGGACTTAAAAGCCACCGCACTATGTACCATCGGTTGGGTGGTCGTGACCAAATCGCGCGTCGACGGCAAGTTGCACACCTATCTCATGACTGAGCATCATACCGGCTTTCCGGTGCTTCAGGATATCGTATTGGTACTGGATAGTTACGAGCACGCCTTCGCCATTGATTACGGTACTGATCGCGGCAGTTATATCGACGCTTTTATCGACAATATTAATTGGGAGGTTATAAACGCCCGTTTCTCTGCACTTTAAACTGACCATCACGATCATCTTATAATTGCCTCATATTATTTAATATGAGGCAATTATCTTATTCCTGGTAATATATTCTTTATTATTCCCTATGTTTCTGTATTATATTTGGATTTATACAATCGCCCTATTATTCTATCACACATCACGAGATAGTGTTTAATTATTATGTTATTCTATTCTACACTATTTATTGTATTTTCTATATGCACATATTATTACAATTATATCAGTTTGTATTATGAGTTTTCCAGTATGCATTTATTAATATTGGTTGCAATCCATATATACTGCGAGCCCATACTTCGCTATCAATGTCATACTGCTCAAGAATAACCTGCCGAGCATACAACCTTTGGACCACTCATTATACAATGAGATACCATATCATACCATACAACATTCGTAGAGTAGATATACATAATAAAAATACGGGCATACCAGATATCCAAATGTATACCTGATGAACTATTCAATATACTGCTTGTACTGCTTCTCCAATTATTCTTATTATATACGTCCCGGATACTATTATACATTCCACAAAATACATTGGTGTAACGAATGCACGTAATACTATTAGTTCATTCTTGGAGTATGGAACTCGTATAAAACAGCATCCATCTACCAGTAGAATTATCGGACACTAACCATATCCTGTTAATTATCTAGCCTGTTGATTGAATTATGTGAATTAGTTAACAGTTACCATTGAGGAATAGGCCAATCCCGATGCACCGTTCCGCATTGTGGGTAGGGGGCACAGTACTTAAGTTCATTCATCTATGGACATCTACTTTTCGGGCAGCATCAGCGGCGGACGGCAACGGGCCGATATATACCCCTTTATCATCCAGGATCTGGGGCAGTATGGAAGGGTACTGACCGAGTTCGTTGGTGACCTGAAAACAACTAAAATGGGGGACCGGGAATTAACGTGTGAGCAAGTCTATCAAAGGGATATCGCTTTGATCGACGTCTCGCAGGTGCTGGTCGCTGAAGTGACTGTGCCATCGTTAGGCGTGGGCGTGGAAATTGCCTACGCCGGATATTCCGGCAAACCGGTACTGGCCCTATACCATCCTGAGCCGGGCCGTCGTTTGTCCGCCATGATTGCCGGGGACCATAATGTGACCGTAGCGGAATACCAGAGCAACGATGAGTTGATCGTGGCTATCAAAGGCTTCTTCGCGAAACTGCCTACGGCTGATCCTGGTCGCTGATCCTTTTCTCACCGATCAGATGTCTAACTTCCTCCTAGAACAAATGTAAATTCGTCTGCAATGCCGCCATCACCGTTACAGATAGGATCGCTATGCATCGACCACCCGGTATTTCTGGCCCCTATGGCTGGAGTAACCGACCACCCTTTCCGAGTGCTGTGCCGGCGTTTTGGGGTCAGTTTGGTCTATACCGAATTCGTGAGCGCCAACGGTGTAATCCGTGGGGGGGACAAAACGTTGCGCCTGGTACGATTCACGCCCAATGAAAGGCCAATTGGCATCCAGGTATTCGGAGATACACCAGAGGTTCTCGCTGCCTCGGTGGCCTACCTGGCTGAAAATTACCGGCCGGACCTGATCGACTTGAACTTCGGCTGTCCGGTGCCGAAAATTGTAAAGAAAGGAGCCGGTTCGGCCATATTGAGGGATCTGCCGCTCATGCGGGAGGTGGTGACAGCTACTGTGGCGGCGGCCGGGCAGTTGCCTGTAACCGTCAAGATGCGGTCGGGGTGGGACTCCAGCAGCCTGGTAGCCATCGAGGCAGCCGCGATTATCGAGGAGTGCGGCGCCAAGGCCCTGACCCTCCACCCCCGTACGACGCGCCAGGGCTTTACCGGCCGAGCCGACTGGAGCCTGATCAAAGCGGTCAAGGAGCAGGCTGGGATTCCGGTAATCGGTAACGGCGACATTCATACGGCCGATGACGCCCTGCGGATGTTTGACGAGACCGGCTGCGACGCGGTGATGGTGGCGCGCGGCGCTCTGGGCAGCCCCTGGATTTTCAGGCAGATCAGAGAACTGCTCAACGGTGGCCCTGCAATTCAAGTGAATCCGGCGCTGATGGCCGACACCTGCCGGGAACACTTTGAACTCCTGAGGTCGTACCATTCGGAACGCATTACGGTTAACCTGTCCAAGAAGCACATGAACTGGTACCTCAAAGGCTTTCCGGGAGCGGCCAAGTGGCGCCGGCTCTTCATGGCCTGTACTACCATTGCCCAAGTGGACCAACTGATCACCGACTTCAACAATTTCGCTGGAACCAACAGTGTGACAAATATCACCGTTTAGGGCCGGCTTCAAGTCGGGGACACAAAATAATTAGTAATTGAAATCTCTCCTACCGTAATTTTGTTCCATCCCACATTTTCCCCATGAAACGCCTCGTGATCATTAGTAGTCTCGGTTTCTTCAGTATGTTGGGTATGTTTATACTCAGCGCCGGTATTTACCTGGTAACGCTGTTGGCATTAGTCCACCCTGGGCTGGGCTGGCTGGCTGGGTTGTTTCTGGCTACGCTCTTCTGTGCGGTTGTGGTGTACCCATTTGTATTGCTTGTTTCGGCTCTTCGCCGCACCCAGCGTTCATGGGTGGCCGGCAGTTGGGCTCATAACCGCTACCTGGCCCATCTGGCCAGGCAACATCGTCGGTACCCGGCAATCGATCTCGACCTGGTATCCACCGACGGTCCTTATTTCCTGAATGAGGTATATATTCAACTACTCGAGAAATCGAACAGCCTCATGTTGGAAGCGGCCGAAACTATTTTCTATCATACAGCCATATCACAATCAGGGCGCCTGGATACTATGGTACTGCTCGGCAAGCAGGTCTCACTGATCAACCAGCTTGCCGATTTATATTATCCCCACTCCAGGATAAAAGTGCTACCCTCACTATATGCTGATGTGGTCGAGGCAGCCCTGCGACCCACCGACCGGGAGGAATTGAACCTGGGCTCCCAGATCGGGCCAGCGTTGATCGGTGCATCGATAGTAGGGGCCATTCCCGGGGCGAACCTGGTATCGATCCTGATATCGGACGCCGTCGTCCAGGGATCGTCCAATGCTCTGATTACCCTGAGGATAGGACTGCTGACCCGCAGGTTCTTCCACCGCGCGTTGGAAGGAGGTTTAGTGGATCTGGAAGTCGAACGCCACGCGGTTAACCAGGAGGCCGCCGCCATGCTCGAGCCGCTGGTGGATGAAGCCTCGAGCACCCTTTCCCGGATTATCTGGAATGCTGCCAAGAACCACCTGCGGCGCGTGCCCGCCGCCACTTTCGAGGGTCTCAAATCGGTTGTGTCCTGGTCGGTGCGCGGCATTACGGGCGGCCGGAGCGAAAAAGCCGCCCAAGCGACCGCCGACGCCGGTAAATAATCGGCCTCCTCACAGCAACTTCCCGCAGCACGATATCCGGCAACCGGGTGGAACCTTTCCGCGAATAACACATTAAGCGTCTCAGGAGCGGTTTTCATCCCGGGTACCGCCGGCTGACCGCATTGTTAACCGGTAGGTGCCGTCGTAAATTACCACCAATGAAAAAAGGAGTATAATTGGACGTTTTATATGCATTAAGCCAACCCGGTCAGCAGTCGGGAGGAGGGCTGATGGCGTTTCTACCGATGGTGCTGATGTTCGCCATCATCTATTTTCTGCTTATTCGCCCACAGATGAAACGAAGGAAGACCCAAAGCGCCTTGTTGGCCGCTCTGAAGAAGGGTGACCAGGTGATTACCCGTGGGGGTATCTATGGCAAGATCGAGGCTTTCAAGGGTAAGGATGATTCCAGGGTGATCCTGGATGTGGGTAAGGGAGCCAAACTCACTGTGGCCCGAGCCTATATCGTGGGACCCGCCGGTGAAGGCTCCGAGGCTCCCGTAGCCGACTGATGGCGGTCTTCCCCGTTGTCAAGTTCGGCGATCCTATCCTCAGACAAAAAACCGAGCCGGTCGAAAACATCCAGGACGCTATGGCGCTGGTGGATGACATGTTCGACACCATGTACGAGGAGGCCGGGATGGGGTTGGCCGCCAACCAGATCGGAATGGGCCTGAACTTCATGGTTGTCGATATCAGCCAGGGTGAGGAAGAAGATGACCGTCCCCGGATCATCATAAATTCCGAGATTCTGGATACCCGGGGTTTGGCGGAGATAGAGGAGGGCTGCCTGAGCATCCCCGAGATCCGGGCCACCATCCCGCGCCCGGCGGAGATTGTATTGAGGTACTTAGATGAGAACGGCGAAGCTCACGAAGACTTGTTCGATGGTCTGCTGGCCCGCGTCATCCAGCACGAGGTGGACCATTTAAACGGAGTGTTTTTTACCGATTATCTGACCCCGGCCAAGCGGTCACTGATTACCAAGCGCCTGTCGGAGATAGCAGAGACCGGAGCTCCGAGTACCGGTATTATTCTTTAAATGTTAACGCGATGGGAAGGATGGCACGGTTTCCATGAAAGTCGTCTATCTGGGAACCCCTGATTTCGCCATTCCCGCTCTTCAGAGATTGCACCAATCATCCCACCAGGTGGTGGCCGTGGTTACCGGGCTGGACAAGCGCACCGGGCGCGGCCGCAAGACCAAGAGTCCACCAGTTAAACACCAAGCCCGGGAGCTGGGATATCCGGTTCTTCAGCCCGCCCGCTTGCGAGAGCCCGCCTTCCTGGAACAGGTCGCGGCCTTTGCCGTGGACCTGCTGGTAGTGGTGGCATTTCGTATTCTCCCCGATTCGCTACTGGAAATCATCCCCAAAGGCGCTATAAACCTGCATCCCTCCCTGCTACCGAAATATCGCGGGGCGGCTCCCATCCAGCGCTGCCTGCTCAATGGCGAGAACATGACCGGCATAACCACCATCGTCCTTACCAACCGCATTGACGCCGGAAACATCCTCCTGCAAAGGGAGGAGCCCATCACCCCGCAGGATGATTTCGGATCGCTCTCTGAGCGCCTGGCCCGCAAGGGTGCGCAACTGCTGGTGGAATCCCTCGATGAGCTGGAACGGGGCACCATCCAATCCAGGCCGCAGACCGAGGCCCCCAACCAGCCGCCAACAGCCGCCCCGAAGATCAAGCCGACCGACCTGTTGATCGATTGGCATACTCCAGCCACTCGAATTGTTAATCAGGTCCGGGCCTTTTCGCCCGCCCCCGGGGCGTTTACCCGTTTAGAAGGCCAACGGCTAAAGATATTCGACGCCCGTACAGGAAGCGGTTCCGGAGCTCCGGGGGTAGTGTTGGATACCGGCAGGGGTTACCTCGAAATTGCCACCGGCAGTGGTTCCTTGCAGGTGGCCGCGGTGCAACTGGAAGGCCGGCGGCGGCTTTCGGTTAAGGATTTCCTGCGAGGTCGCCACCTGGCAGTTGGGCAGTTGCTGGAGTAGGCGTTGGCGGCCGGCCACACAGGAAAACGTGCCGATAGCGGTGTCAAAGTTGACCCAGCTCGGCAGACAGCCTTTGGTGTGTTGACAGCTGTGCACCGCGGTGGCCGGATAAATGATCTGTTGCATTCTGCCCTGGCGGGATCGGCTTTATCAGATCGGGAACGCCGGTTCACTACCGAATTGGTCCTGGGAGCCACCCGGATGCAGGCCCGCTTGGATGCCGACCTGTCCGGTTGCTACCATGGTCGTTTCCACCATTTGGAGCCGCGGGTCCGCCGCCTCCTGCGATTGGGGGCCTACCAGTTGCGTTACATGGACTCGGTACCGGCCCGGGCCGCCCTGGACACCACGGTAAATTTGGCCCGAGCCAACAGCCTTGGCCGAGCGGCCGGGTTGGTAAACGGTGTACTGCGGGAACTAAGTCGTCGGAATCCGGAAACTCCCCCACCAGCCCTGGCCGTACCTGAAGATCTGGCCACTGCTTACAGTCATCCTCAATGGCTGGTAGAGAAATGGCTCCGGCAGTGGGGACACGAACGCACGGTGGCGCTGATGGAATGGAACAACCAGTCGTCAATTGTCTGGTTCCGCCGGCGGGTCGACGAAAAACTGCAGCAGCAACTGGCCTCGAGAGCGGCGGATAAAGAGGTCATGCTTCACCCACACCCGCTTCTGCCTGACTACTTGGCCGCTGAACCGTCCCCGGCTCCGCTATTGTCGGCCGAGATGCTGGCCGGCGGCTCGTTTATCGTCCAGGACCCCTCAGCCGGTGCGGTGACGGCGGCGGTGGATCCTCAACCCGGGGAAACAATCATCGACCTCTGCGCGGGTCCCGGCGGAAAAGCAGTCGTCCTGGCCGATAAGGTCGGTTCCGCTGGACGTGTGGCAGCCTGCGAAATCGATTCCGAGCGGGTGGCGTTGATCCGTGACACCCTTAATCGCCTGGGCCTTAAAAACGTGGACATCTACCCCGGTGACGTCCTGAAAACAGCGCTGCCAAAGGCTGATAAAATCCTCATCGACGCCCCCTGCACCGGTACCGGGGTGGTTGCCCGCCGGGCGGACCTGCGCTGGCGCCGACAGCCTGAGCACCTGCCGGAGATGGTTGCCTTGCAGCTGGCTCTGTTGGAGCGCGCCGACGAGCTGCTGCCAACCGGGGGCCTGCTGGTTTACGCCACCTGTTCCCTGGAACCTGAGGAAAACTGGGAGCTGGTGACCACATTTCAGCACCGGCACCAACATTATTACCTCGATCCCCTGCCGCCGGGGGTACCTACCGGATGGATCGATGAACAGGGAGCGCTGGCCACCTTTCCCCCTGAGCATCAAGTGGATGGAGTTTTCGCCGTACGCTTGAGGAAGACATGAGCTACCGGGCCGCGCTGAGGTATTTTACCGCACTGGCGGTGCTGGGACTAATTCTTATGCTATTCCTGGATCAAGCAGTAATGCCGCTGTATGTACGGCACGGCCAGGTGCGATTCCTACCTAATGTTGTGGGGTTGCCCTACCCTGATGCCGCCAGAGTTCTGCGCAAGGCCGGCTTCCGGGCCACGAAGGCGGCGGTGGCCCACACCCAGGAATATCCTCCCAACCAGATATTTGAAATGCACCCCCTGGCTTATTCCCGGGTGAAGCGGGGGCGGATCATACTGCTGACGGTCACGGCCCAGGAAAAAATGGTGGAAATCCCAGACCTGGTAAGGATGACCCTGCGGGCCGCCGAGATCGCAGCGGCTCGAACGGGCCTGAGTATCGATACCGTGATGACCACCTATAGTGACGATTATCCCTCGGGGATGGTTACCTGGCAATCGCCGAAAGGGGGCAATCTGCTCCGCCGGGGCTCTGGCATCTCACTGATGGTCAGCAAGGGCCAGCCGCCCATTTCCTACTATGTACCCAGCGTTATCGGTATGGGCTACCAGGTTGCCCGCCGGGAAATCCTTGACGCCGGCCTCGATGTGGGCCACGTACGCTACATTTATGCCCCCAACCTGCTGCCCAATACGGTAGTGGAACAGAGCATTGCAGGGGGCACTGTCTTGAAGCTTAAGCGGGCCGTCAACCTCACGGTCAGTACCTACGACCAGAACCAGACGAAAAGGCGGGGCGAATGAACTGCACCATCTCACCCAGTTTGCTCAGCGCGGACTTCGCCCACCTGGAGGAACAGATAAAAGTGGTGGAGGCTGCCGGAGCCACCCGCTTGCACATCGACGTGATGGATGGTCATTTCGTGCCCAACATCACCTTCGGCCCTATGATTGTGGCTGCCATCCACCGGCTGGCCACGGCCCGGCTCGATGTCCATCTGATGATTGAGTATCCCGAACGGTATCTGGAGCAATTCGTCCAGGCCGGGGCGCACACCCTGATTGTGCACCTGGAAGCCAGCCGGAATCTGGCTCGGGACTTGAGGGTCATTCGAGAGTTGGGCGCGGCGCCGGGAGTGGCCATCAATCCCGGTTCCGATTTCAACGCTCTGACACCCTACTTCGATTTACTGGATTACCTGCTTATTATGTCGGTTCAACCAGGCTTTGGTGCCCAACAGTTCATCGAGGAGAGTCTGGGGACGATGGAAACGGCCGTGGCTGCCCGGCAGGACCGGTCTTACCTGGTGGCGGTGGATGGCGGGGTCAATCTGGATACTATTGGAAGGGTATCGGCCACCGGCATCGATATCGCCGTTGTGGGCTCCGGGCTATACCAGGCTGCGGATATCTCCGCTCGCTTTAAAGATCTTAGCCGGTGACCAGCGCCCGGAAAATTCCCCCTGAGGAACTGGGCCGCAAGTTGGTTCACCTGGCCTCGAGCCTGATACCGTTGGGCTACTGGCTGGCCGGCCGTGACAGCACCATAATTGTCCTGGGCGTTATGACTATCGGTTTACTCAGCGCGGAAGTGCTGCGTACCAGCACTGCTTGGGGCCGGCGATATTACCGGCGAATTTTCGGCGGCCTGACCCGCTCCAGCGAAGCGGAACGTTTCACCGGCGCCAGTTTTGTCTTCCTGGGAGCGCTATCGACAGTGGTGTTGTTCCCGGCAACTGTGGCCATCCTGGCAATGCTGTTCATGAGCCTGGGTGATTCAGCAGCCGCACTGGTGGGAATACGGTACGGCCGCCTGCGTCTCGGTAATAAGACTTTGGAAGGCACGGCCGGTTGCTTCGTGGTATGCCTGGCTATAGCTCTGGCCGGAGGCCTTCCCGGCGCGGTGGCAATGGCCGGCGCCGCCACCGCTACCCTGGCCGAATTGATCCCCTGGGGGGTAGTCAACGATAACGTTGCCATTCCACTGTTCGCCGGCGGAGTAATGACCTTAATGATGGCCGCGCCGCTGTGAGCTTCCTGTTTCCCCAGGTACTCTGGGCACTACCCGCTATTGCCCTGCCGCTGCTGATCCACCTCATCAGCCGCTTGAACACCAAAGTGCTTGATTTCAGCTCACTACAGTTTCTGCGCCGGATGCGCCATCATTCCATCCGCCGGTTGCGCTGGCGCCATTGGCTGATGCTCCTCCTCAGGACCCTGCTGTTGCTACTCCTGGTGCTGCTGCTGTCCCGGCCGGTGGTTAGAGGCTATTACCGCGGCTGGTTGGGCGACAGTACCGCCACTCTCACGGTGGTGCTGGTGGACGATTCGTTTAGCATGAGCGGTGGGACCCAGCAATCAACCCAGGCCGGGTGGCGAGGCGACCAGCAACTGGTGAAGGAGCGCCTTAGTGCCCTATTCAGTCATTTACGGACGGAAGACAACCGGGGCCAGGTAACCATTTTGCGGTTGTCGGATGCCCGGACCATCTACTCCGGCCCGGTGGCGGAATTGCCACGGGTAGCAGAAATCGCCAACCTGTGCCGACCGGGTTACTATCAGGACAACCTGGCGGCGGCCGTCGACACCTTAAGCTCGACAGCTTTCCGCGAAGATTCCCGGCTGTTTGCCAACCGCGAAATGATAATTCTCAGCGATTTCCAGACCCACCAGCAACGCGCCCTACGATTGTTGGGGCAGGACACCACATTCTGGCATGACTGGCACTTCTTTCTGCTGCCCTCACCGCCCCAGGCGGATAACGTGGCCATCACCCGTGCCGACGTGATGACTACCATCCCGCTGGCAGGCGAGTTGATGGATGTCGCCGTCACACTTCGCAATACCGGCCGACGGCCCAAAACCAAGCACCCAGTGCAGGTGGTACTCAATGAGGTACGCTCCGGCCAGCTGGTGGTGAACCTGAAACCGGGCGAACAAAAAACGGTGGAGTTCCAGGTAGCACCCGCCGAGGCGGGCCATCAACAGGGCTACGCCGAGATCGAACGCGATGATCGGCCCGGGGACAACCGCTTTTACTTCCATGCCTTTATTCCTTCACAAGTCAGGGTGCTGCTGATACAGCCACCGGATCCGACCGACGCGTTCACCGGAGCGGCTCTGCAGGCGCTGTCCCAGGCCAATCCCCGTATCCGCCTGCGCATAGTAGCCCCTTCCGATCTGGGGTGGCAACCACAGGACTACGATTACGTGATCGCTAACGGCTTAACGGATGTGCCTCGTTTACTGCCGCGGAAGCTGAACGAGTTCCTGACGCCGGGGGGCACGGTTATCGTTATCCCGGGCCGGGATCAAGCCGGTATCGAGGCACTGAGGGCGCTGGCAGACCAATTGGATCTGCCTCCAATAGACCTGGCGACGCAGAACTATAGTGCACCCCTTCGGCTGGATCAAAAGGCTTTACGCCATTCGTTACTGGAGCAGGTTTTCGTCCGCGAGGCGGAAGACTTGCCATCAGTCTCCCGGCTTTATCCGCTTCACCCCCGGGGGTCGGACGAGGTGGTGCTGCGGTTGAACGACGGCCGGCCTGTGCTGACCCTCTCTTCCAGCGATGAAGGCAGCCTCTTTCTTTTCGCCCTGCCGTTCGACTTGCAATGGACCGAGATACCCGTCAGGGGCAGCTTTATCCCCCTGTGGCATCACCTGATCTATTGGCGCCCCAGCAACCGCTACCTGGCCGATCTGCGGGTGGGTGACTTACCCCGTTTGTCCGTCTCCCGCCGCCAGGCCACCTCGCCGATGACCATAATCGGGCCCCGGAATGTCACCAGCCTGGTGATCCCTGATATCCGGACCCGCAGTGTCGTCCTGCGGGGACTGGCCCAACCGGGGATCTACACCCTTGCCATAGCTGGGCAAAATGACGATACCTTTCCGGCAAACGAGGAGCATAGCCTTCAATTCCGGGTCAATACACCCGGTACCGAGCTGAACTCGAAGACCCTGGAGCGGGCGGACTTGGAGGGGTTGTTTACCCCCGGCCGAGCTTTCATGTTGACAGAGGATATCGATATTGAGCGGTGGATCCAACAAGCACGTTTCGGGCGGGAACTTTGGCGACCACTACTTTATTTACTGATTGTAGTGGCAGTACTCGAGCTGATTTACGGTAATGCATATAAATCCCTCCGACGACGTTCATAAGGAGACCGCAATCCTGGTGGGGGTACGCTGGGAAAGCACTTCTTCGCAGGTAACGGATGAATACCTGGACGAGCTGAGCCTTTTGGCTGAGACCGCTGGGGCCGAGGTGCTGGGGAGGGTGGTGCAGGCCCGGAAACGACCCGATGCCGCCACCTTCCTGGGGAAAGGCAAGGCCCAAACCCTGATGCGGCAGGCCACCGCCTTGGACTGCGACCTGATCATCGTAGATGAGGAACTCTCCCCCACGCAGCAAAGGAACCTACAGACTCTGGCGGGAGAAACGATAAAGATCATCGACCGAAGTGGTCTGATCCTGGATATTTTCGTCCGGCATGCCCGCACGCGGGAAGCCAAAACCCAGGTGGAATTGGCCCGGCTGCAGTATCTGTTGCCCCGCCTCAGCGGTCAATGGACCCATTTGGAACGGCAAAAGGGCGGCATTGGTACCCGTGGCGGCCCCGGTGAAACCCAGATCGAAGTAGACCGGCGCATCGTCCGCGACCGTATCCTTAAACTCAAATCGGACTTAAAACGCCTAGCAGCCGATCACGACACCCGCTCCAAGCAGCGAAAAAATTTGTATCAGGTGGCGCTGGTGGGCTATACCAACGCCGGGAAATCTACCCTGATGAACGCCCTGACCAACGCTGGGGTGCTGGTAGAGGACCAGCTGTTTGCTACCTTGGATACGACTACTCGCAGACTGGAATTGGGGGACCACCAACCGATCCTGCTGAGTGATACCGTAGGGTTCATCCGTAAACTGCCACACCATTTAATCGCTTCATTCCGAACCACTCTGGCGGAAGTGGCTGAGGCTGACCTGATCATCAAGCTGCTGGACGCGTCAAGTCCCCAGGTGGAGGATCATCTTCGCACCATCGATGAGGTGCTGACGGAAATGGGCGTGCTCGACAATCCCAGTCTGATCGTACTGAACAAAGTTGATGCCGTCACCGACGGCGATATCCTGGCTCGCCTAAAACGGAAGTTCCCCCAGGCGTTGATGATTTCCGCCCGCCGGCATCTGCGTTTGGAGACCTTGGAAGAGGCCATCCTGCAGGCCCACAGCCGCCATTTCCAGGCCGCTGTATTAAAGGTGCCTCTGGGTGCAGGCAAGCTGATACATCAGGTTTACCGGGATCTGGAAGTAAAGAACCGGCTGGACGAAGATGGCATGGTTACATTGGAAGTCAGGGGGCCGGAGCCGGCGTTGCAGGCCTTCCAGCGCCGCATCAGGATGCTGGCCCGTACTGAATAGGCACCGACTCTCCAGCGGGAATCGACGGGGAAAAAAGTAGCCCGTGAACCGGCAGCTTCACAGATCCGTTCTGTGAAAATAACTGGGCGCCTCTCAACTAAAACAGGCTTCCTTAATCCCGATTTCTCGGAAAAGGCCTGCACTGCGTTAGCCGAATATGGAGCCCTACATGTTAAGATTGAAGGATCTGGAGCTTGGTCCGGATCACGGGCAAACATTATCAAAAATCTAAGACAAATTACTTCCCTGCCCGGGAGTGGTCAAGCAATACCATGGGGCACAGCCACTTTCCGGCCGTCAACTATCATTCCCCAACCGCCGGTAGTTTAACTGCTCCCCTTCGGTGTGGGCAATCACCACTGCTCCGATGGAATCGCTCATCACGTTCACTACCGTGCGATACATGTCCAGGGGGCGATCCACCGCCAACATCACTCCCACCAGAGCATAAGCTGCCGGGGTGGTGATTCCCACCGCCTCCAGCACAATAAATATCATTACCAGCCCCGCCGACGGCACCCCGGCCGCACCGATGGAAGCCAGCAGGGCCGTGATTACCACCACCAGCTGTTGACTGAAGTTCAGGTCGATTCCCAGCGCCTGCGCGATGAACAGCACCCCGGCACATTCGTACAGGGCGGTGCCGTCCATGTTGACCGTGGCCCCCATGGGCAGAACAAAACTAGAGATCTTGTTGGAAACCCCGGCTTTCTTTTCAACCGCCTCCAGGGTCAGCGGCAACGTAGCTGAGGAGGAACTGGCGGAGAAGGCCATGGCCATAACCGCCGCCATAGCCCGATAATGATCCAGTGGATTGCGTCTGGTCAGCAGAAAGAAAAAGACCGGTAGGACCACGAGGAAATGGATACTAAGGCCGGCAGCAATGGTGATCATGTACATACCCACCGCCTGGAACAGCTCGCCGCCCATGGAGGCCATAGCCCGGCTGATGAGGCCGAACACTCCAATGGGGGCCAGGCGAATCACCGCGTGAGTGACCTGCATCATGGCTTCGAATGCCGACTGGAAAAATGACAGCACCGGTTTCGCCTGGACGGCCGGTAAGCGCGTAAGGGCAAAGCCGAAAAAGATGGCGAAGAAGATGATCCCCAGGATATCTCCCGAAGCGGCGGCCTGCACCGGATTGAGAGGGATGATGCGCATGAGGATATCGACCACCGAACCGGGCTGCTCCAGATCGGCCGGGCTGATCATCTGTTCCTGGGCCACGACCAACCCCACACCCGGTTGAATTATATTCACCAGGGCCAGCCCTACCGTAATGGCCAGCGCGCTGGTAACTATATAGTACACAAAGGTTTTGGCGCCCAGACGGCCCAGGTTGCGGGAATCACCGATACCCGCCACACCGGCGGTGATGGAGGTGAATATCAACGGCACAATGACCATTTTCAGTAGGCGCATGAATATATCCCCGAGTGGCGCCACTTTCATCGCCGCTTCGGGGGAAGCCATTGCAAGCAATGCGCCCAGGGCCATACCGATGAATATCTTCCAATGGAGCTTGAGCTTCATATTACTCCCTATTGCCGGTTATGATCGAGTATCTGGTCCGCCAAGAGTGTGCTTTGGCACCGGTTTGGCAGTGGAATCTAGCAGGAAACCGGCTATGCGTGCAACGGTGATAACCGATCGTCCATCTTTCCCAGCGCCCAAAACTTTGGCCGCGATATTTAGTTCCTGTTATTAAACGACCTTAAATTATGCGATAATAATCACAGTTTCAGCGGCTGGTTTCCATCTCGCTGGGCGCCGGACTAAAGGTAGGCCGAACCTGCGACGTGGCTATTTATAAAGACCTATATATTATAGAAGGGAATTATCGCATGAAATACGCTGCGAGTATGGACCGCTTGGGCACCGAGACCGCCTTTGAAGTGCTATCAAAAGCGCGCGCCCTGGAAGCGCAGGGCCGCAGTGTGATTCACCTGGAGATCGGCGAGCCCGATTTCGACACCCCCACCAATATCAGGACCGCCGCCAAGCGCGCTCTTGACCAGGGGCACACTCATTACGGCCCTGCAGCGGGGCTACCGGTACTGCGGGAAGCCATTGCCGCCGAAGTGTCCCGCACCCGAGGGGTTGCAGTGGGGCCTGATAATGTGGTGGTCACCCCGGGTGGAAAGCCGATCATCTTCTTTTCCCTGCTGGCCTGCGTGGACCCCGGCGACGAGGTGATTTACCCCAACCCGGGCTTTCCGATCTACGAATCGGTGATCAACTGGCTGGGGGCAAAAGCGGTACCGCTACCAATTCGCGAGGAGAACAACTTCGGGGTCGACGTGGACGAGCTGGCGGCGCTGATCACTCCCAAAACCACTTTTTTAGTCCTGAACTCGCCTGCTAATCCCACCGGGGGCCTGATCACCGGCGAGCAGATGGAGAGCATCGCCTCCCTGGTTGCAGAGCACAATCTTACCGTGCTGGCCGACGAGATCTATTCACGTATCATCTATGGCAGCGAGCACGTATCGTTGCTGTCGTTCCCCGGGATGCCTGAACGCACCATCATGCTGGACGGCTTCTCCAAGACCTGGGCCATGACCGGCTGGCGGGCCGGCTACGGGGTTATGCCGGAGAAAACCGCTTTCTGGGTGGCCCGGTTGATGACCAACAGCAACTCCTGCACCAATAGTTTCGTGCAGCTGGCCTGTGTTGAGGCTCTGCAGGGTCCACAGGAGGAAGCCGACTCAATGGTAACCGAATTCCAACGCCGCCGGGACGTGATTGTCGAGGGACTTAATCGCATCGAGGGCATCGGTTGCCATAAACCGCTGGGCGCTTTTTATGTGTTTCCCAACGTTACGGCACTGCCGCGCTCGAGTAAGCAGCTGGAGGAGTACTTTCTGGAGGACTATGGGGTGGCCACGTTATCCGGCGCCTCATTCGGCTCATTTGGTGAGGGCTACATCCGTCTGTCGTATGCCAATTCAATCGAAAATATCAAGGAAGCGGTGGAACGAATAGCGGAAGCAGTGGGGCAGATTTAGAGTACCGCTTATCACCCCCGATCCAGCTGCCGCTAGAGAGCCGTTTGTGTCAAGAATTATTTGTGCCGTCACTGTAAAACTTAGATAACGTAAACTGCCTGGAGGAAATAGATGAACCTGCTAGTCGCCGTGGTGTTTATTTACCCACTGATCCTGATTTCTGTCAGTCTGTGGCGCTCTCGGTCGGTAAAGAGCCACGAAGACTTCATGGTGGCTGGGCGTTCGGTGCCGGTGCCGTTGCTGGTGGGCACTCTGGTATGTACCTGGATCGGCTCCGGCTCGCTTTTCGGCGGCGCCGGGTTGGCCTACCGGTCGGGCCTGTCGATGTTGTGGTTCTCGTTCGGCGCCTGGGTGGGGCTGGTGGTGGCTTATTTTATCGCCGGCCGGGTGCGGCGCATCGCCGAATACACCGTGCCCGATCTGCTTGAGAAGCGCTACAACGCCGCTGCCCGCCTGCTGGGCACCCTGGCGATTATCCTGGCCTATGTCACCATCGCCGCCTACCAATTCCGCGGTGGCGGCTGGATACTAAGCATCGTTACCGACGGCGCTATCTCTCCCACTACCGGAATGTATATCACGGCTGCGGCAATTGTCATTTTCACTGTCCTGGCCGGAATGGTATCCATTGTCACAGTCGATATTTTTAACGGTGTAATCATTACCCTGGGCGTGCTGTTTGCCCTGCCGTATATGATTTTCGAGGTTGGCGGCCTGAGTGCTGTGGTACAGCAACTCCCCGCCGGCCACCTGACCCCCCTGGGCGGGCACAATCTCCTCTGGGTGGCCGGGGTCGCACTGCCCACCTTCTTGCTGCTTCTGGGAGAGAGTGGCATGTATCAGAAATTCTTCTCCGCCAAGGATGAGAACGCCGCCCGCCAGGCCGTCATCGGCATGGTCGCCGGAGTGGTGGTCATCGAAACCGCTCTGGCCCTGTTGGCTATCGTGGGCCGGGCCGCTTTCCCGGACCTTTTGACCCAGACTTCGGTGCTGGGCCGGGCCGCCTCGGAAACGGTGATCCTGCATATCGCTCGCCACGGGCTGCCGGTCTTGGGTGGGGCCGTGCTTTTAGCGGCGGCCATCGCTATCGTGCTCTCCACCGGCAACACCTTTCTGCTAGTGCCCTCGACCAATGTCAGCCGCGATCTCTTCCAGCGCTTCGTCTCGCCCGATTCATCGGAAAAACAGATGCTAATGGTCCAGCGGACTGCCATAGCGCTTTTCGGGGTTCTCGCACTGCTGCTCCTGACCCAGTTTGAAACCGTCCTGTCGATGGCGCTGTATGCCTATTCGCTGGTGGGTGCCAGCCTGACACCGGCCTTGCTGGCAGCATTCCTGTGGAAGCGGGTAACCCCCCAGGGTGGTGTGGCCTGCATTGGGGGCGGCCTGGGGAGTATTCTGGGGATCGGGTTGCTGAGCCGTCTGGGAGTGAATTTCACCCTTACAATGGGTGGCACCGAGTTCGACTTCGCCGGCAGCGAATATATAGTAATCCCCGGGGTGTTGATTTCCATGACCTTGCTAGTAATGGTCAGCCTGCTTACGTCGCCCTCTCCTGAAGAAAAATGGGCGCCTTTCTTCAACAGGGCTGGGGAATCAACTTAAGCAGCTGGTCCTGGTCTGGCCGGCTAACCTTACAGTAGTTTCTATGCTTAGATTCGCCAGTCGGCTGGTCATAAACCACCCTCGCACGATCCTGGGCGCTGTCGCGCTGATTACGGCCGCTCTGGGCTATCATATCCAGTTCCTGCAGGTCGATTTCAGCATCGAGCAGCTCTTTCCCGAGAAAGACCCTGACCGCCAGGTATATTTAGATTTCAGCGAAAATTATGCCCCGGATGACGACCTGTTCCTGATGGTCTATGAAACCGATTCGTTGTGCTCGCCGAAAAAGTTGGATCTGGTGCGGCATCTGACCTGGAACCTGGAGGACTTAGAGGGAGTGGAAGAGGTTTATTCCCTCACCAACATTGGCAGGATGAGTTTGGAAGAGGGCTGGCTCATCCCGGATTATTACTTCCCCGCCGACCTGCCGCCCGACCAACCTGCCCAACCTATTGCCGCGCCCCCTTTGGGCCCTCCGCCAGCGGTAGTTGATACTCGACCCGCAGCAGTTCCCGGAGTTCCCATAAATCTTGGCAAATGTTCATAGCACCGGGTAGCCTCTCATTTTGCTCCTGATGCCCATGGGTCAGGAGCACCGCGCGCAAGCCCAGGTGCCGCGCTACATCCAGGTCATGCCGGGTATCACCCACAAATAGAACCTCCTGCCGGTCTACCTGCATCTTCTGGAGCAGCGACTCGCCTTCGGCTTTCTTGCTGGTGGCGTTTATATGGTCCAATCCCTGGATAGTAGCCAGCCGCCCCACCAACCGGTGATTATCGAGCTGCCTGAGCAGGGGTCCCTTTTCCATGGCTGAAAGGATACACTGCTGTATTCCCAGCCTGGCCAGCTCATCGATTATTTCACCGGCCCCGAAATAGAGTGCCGGTTCTTCCAGACTACTGTAGTAATGGTCGATAAATTCTCGGGAGAGAGCCTCGAAAGACTCCCGCTCAAGATCAAATCCCAGACGCAGGTAGTAATCCTCCACCGGGAAAGTGAAAATGCGGCGATAACTGTCCCTGTCCAGCTTGGGCATGCCGCGAGCCGCCAGCAAACGGTTCATACAGCCGATGGCGTAGTCCACGTCATTCAGCAGGGTGCCGTTCCAGTCCCAAATGACGGTCTTTAATACCACAGCTGACAGTATCCCATAAATGCAAAGCGCCCTTCATCAACAATGAAGGGCACTTCTATAAATGCACTTGCGATTAAGGCCGAATCAATCGTCTGCAACCACCATAAAAACACTCATTAGTATTTCAGACAGTTTAAGACGAACCCGCCCTGCACACAATTGCTGCACGCAGAGGACGGGTTCAGCCTAAACCGTTTTAGAAGTTGAAACCGACCGAAGCTCTGGTCGCAGAGCCAATATCACCGTAGTCGGAGTAGGCCACATCGATACTGGCATCCACCAGCGGCAGGTTATAGCCTGCACCGGCACATAGACCGCCTGCATCGACGCCGAGCCTATAGCCGGCACGGGCGCTGATACCACCAAGCATAGTGGCTTCGATGCCGACATTATAGAACTCCGAATTATCCGGCGGATGGACTGCATCTGTAAGCAGAACAAGTGAACCACCCACGGCATCGAGTTCCATCAGGTTCAGTGTTAACCCGAATCTGAAAGTCATGGGTAGCGGATATTCCTCGTAATCGGTAATGCGGCCCGGTTCTTCCAGGTCTGACCATTTGGCATAGGTGCCATCGAAGGCAATATCCGGACCAAAGTTGGTTACTGCCATTCCGATGTTCATTCCGCGCCATCCGGTCTGGTAGATAGAACCGATATCAACGGCCCAACCCTGGGAAGTAATGTTATAGTATTCCTCACGGATGTACTTAATGCTCAATCCTAGAGCGAATCGGTCCGTTAAAGATCGAGCCCAGGTTGTCCCCAAGGCGATCCCACCGGCTTTGAACATTTCACCCGTGCCATCAGGACGAAAAGGCGTCCTGACACGCATCTCACCGCTGGCCATACTCTGATAGCTGAAGCCCACGGAGCCGATGCCGGAAACGTTCAACGTAACAGCGGCGGCTGACATGGCGATGCCGACCATCCATTGGTTCACAGAAGTGAATACGCCGAAACGCTCGGTGGTTACAATACCTGCTGGATTCCAGAACATCGCGGATGGGCCATCCGCCATAGCAACATAGGCATCGCCTAAGGCTGCCGCGCGGGCCCCAACCGGGATTGAAAGGAAATCAGCTCCGGTCATCCCTATTTTCTGATCGGTATGACTCTGTCCAAAGACCAGGGTCCCGCCGATAGAAGCCAGGATTACTGCAATATGAATTTTTTGTATCATATTCGTGTCCTCTAAATATGTTGGTCAGCGTGCGACAACAAACTTGCTTGCCTCAACCTTACCGGCCGCATTTTCAACGGTGAAAATGTAGAGGCCGCTTGCGATGTCACCATTCCGACGAGTGATAAGATCCCAGGTGGCAAAACTATCACCGTCGTCGTTGACGATAGTTTGGAGCAAGTCGCCCGATAAAGTGTAAATCCGAATGGTGCTTACACCTGCAGGCAGATTAATGAACTGCAATTGCGCCCACCACTGTTCAAAGAACGTGGGCACATGGTCCCAAACTGCGCTACCGAGATAGGGATTCGGTACTACGGCGATCTCCGATAAGTCGGAGGCCGGTGGAGCAGCCACATTTACCTCAGTCATCGATTGGCCGCGGGAGCTCTCTAATTCGCCGATGGCGGTTAATCCGTCATCAAAGGATGTCACCGCATAATAATACGTGAAGCCCTTCAACACATCCCTATCCGTATAAATGTACTGGAGCCCGGTTTCACCTCCAATACCATCACCCAAAACATCGTAGGCGGCCAATGGCAACCAGATCCGCGCACCGGTCTGATCGACGATTTCGCTCTTGTACAACCGGTAGCCTTCGAAGTCTGCTACTCCCGACAGGGGATCGATGTAAGCCTCCAATTCGTCTTTGCCAACCGACCAATCCAGAAGCAGGGATCCATCCGCCTGTGCTGTGACGGTTAGGGAGGGGGCCGGTGGAGGAGTGGCTGCCAGCCAATCCGCATCGTACAACTCCTGGGCGAAGGCCATCACGTCCCGCAGACTGCCCTTGTTGTTATGCGGGTCCGGGTTGTTGGGATCGCCCAGACCTTCACCTATACCAACCGCAGCGTACCAGCGGACCGAATCGCCCGGTGCCAAATCCCAGGGACCCACCGAGTGTAGGTACCGGTAGTCATACGGAGATGGTGGTTCCGCGGCGTATAGGTGGTTGGACATGAACTGGAACTTAAGGGCGTCCGAGGAAGGATCGTCATCGATGGTCCACCAGTTGTGTGAACTGGGGGTATTGCCGCTACCGGGGGTATCAACACTGAGACCGAAATTCACATCAGTCGAATCATAATCCGGGAAATACCCCATGGTTCGTACTCCCAGGTAGCCGGTCGATATGCCGAATTCCCCTGCATCGTTGCCTTCCACATCCGGATCATCACCGTCCCAACCATAGGAAAGATGATCAGACTCAAGGTACGCCGTGAGATCGTCGTACCAGTACTCACCCGAAGCGTTAAACGATATGTCGAAATCAAAACGGATGGCCATGTACACGTCTGACAGCGCTCCTGGTGTGTCCGGATTGATTTCGGAAAAGGTCTCGGAATCGCCGTTGGAGGAAGTACCCACATTAATGACGGTATAATCATAGATAAGGAAGTCCTGGGCGTAACTGTAACTCCACTGATAGGTACGTTCAATAACCTCAAGACCCATCGGGGAGTCGCCGGTGGCATGCTCCGATTCTCGCAGGTCGTTATAGATACAGTAGGTATCCTCTTCCGACACCGCCGCGTAATCCTCGTTGATCAGCCCATCGCCATCATTATCGATGTAATCCAACGGGTCCTCATCGACTAAGCCGTCTCCATCGTCGTCGAAGCCTTTCCGTCCATACAGATCGTTATCATACCAGAACACCTCGTCAGGATCCAGGTTGATACCCATGTTGGAGGAACCGACCACGATCCGATAATCGTCGGATGTGAACTCAACGCCCCCATTTGCGGCTGTATAGCTGTCCGCCTGGTCCGATCCCAGGGTCGGGAAAAATTCGTTCTCGTCCCCGGCGGTGGCGTGCAGACTCCCAGTGGCGTCCCGCCCACTGACCCAGATCGAGCCCTGGTACAGGTACATGTTGCCCGAACCACCCGGCCATTCCATACTAGGTGTGGCCATGTTATCATCGCCCATCCAGCCATAGTTGGTCAGGTTAACCCAAAGGTTCCCGATCATATGGTAGACATGGCCAATGGAAATGACCTTGCTAAGGTAATTCCGCGCTGATTTACCGATCTTGGCACCCAACACCGGACTCAGCGCACCGGTGAAGGCGGTAGCCAGTAGAATGGTAACCAAGGTGGCAGTTGCCAGCAGAGGCCACTTTGATTTTTTCCGTTCGATAGACATCTAGAGCTCCTTATAATTCATAATTCGATTTTTGCTACAGATATCTTTGGTAAGATCCTACGATCACTACCATGCAAGGTCTATCCCGACCTTAACGCGCCTTCTCTGGTTCCAGACCGTGAAGTCGTCCCGCCGGCCGGTGGCGTCCTCGAGGTGATCCGCAACACCGTTGCCATCGCGATCCTCATCCGATAGGTACCATTCGGCATTAACGGGATCATCGCCCAAGTTCTTCCGGTCAAGCAGGTTGAACACTTCCATCCAGGCCGAAATGCTTCCCGGACCGAAGGCTATCCGCTTGACCACCCGCAGGTCCAGCTCGTTGGTGAACGGACGACGCTCGTCGTTCTCCGGTGGCACTGTCAGCGCTGAAGCGCGCGACTGCGAGTCGAAGGGCAGGCCGCTGCCGAACCGGTTGGTCACGTTCACCCGCCAGTCGCCAAACAGCAACAGCGGGTTGTTCGATGCCGGAATGTGGAAGTTCACGTTCACATTGAGCGTATGCCGCTGGTCGTAATCCATGGGATTGACTTTTCTAGGGATCACCAGGTTACGCCATATGTAGGTGCCGCCCAACCCCGGATCCGACAGCCGGCCCTCGGCCAGCATGTAGGTATAGTTAACCGCGGCGGCGTAGTAGTTGCTGAAGCGCTTATCAAAGGATATTTCAAAGCCCTTGGCATTACCGAAGTCGGCGTTCCCATAGATCCAGAAACTGGTCCCCGGCATGTCGCCGCCTTTGGACTGCTGAATCCAGCCGAAGATGTCCTTGTAGTAGGCGGTGACATCCACCTTGCTGTTGTCGGTGAACTGATGGGTGAAGCCCACTTCGTAGGTCACCGTCCGCTGCGGCTCGATGTCCGGATTGCCGATCTCTTCGTAGGCCCCCTCAGTAGAGTAACCCAGGTTCTCGAAGAAGTAGCGCCAGTCCGGCCGCTGCAGGAAATGGTTGTAACTGAAGTGCAGCACGTCGCGATCCGTAATAGGATGCGAGATTCCCAACCGGGGGCTGAGAAAGAGCTGCACGTTATCCCAAGTTACCGGGTCTACAATCTCACCGGTCTCATAATCGACCGGGCCCTCGTCCGGGTCGAAGGCTACTGCCGAATACTCCACGTCATCGCCCAGATTATACGAGTCCAACCGCAGGCCGGCATTCACAATCAGGCCGCCCATCTCGATCTTGTCTCGGAAATAGGCCCCCCACTCGGTGGGTGTATAATCCCACTCGTCCACATAGAAATTGGATACGGAGTAGGTGCTGATGCCGAACTGATCCATATCGTACATCACATACTCAAGACCAGTCTGAAGAAAGTGGACCGGGTTCACTTGGTTCGCATAATCGACCTTCAAAGTCGTAACCACCGAGTTGCGACTGGCGTAACTATACTGGTCACCCCAGATATGGTAATACGCATCCGAGACACCAACGATCTTATCGTCGATACCCTGGAGGGTCACACCTTCGAGCTCGAACTCGTTATCACCGTTGACAAACAACCAATCATGGATCCAGGTCCAACTGTCGTCGGAGGGATCGTATTCCGCCCGCCAGATCTCCTTCCAACCGGTCTTATTGGTCGCGCTCCAGGCCTGGTTGGCCTCACTGAATTGGTCCACATTGCCAATCTTCCACTCACCTGCGTAAGTAGAATCGTAGGTAGCCAGAAGAGTATCGTTGGTTATAGAAGGATTCTGGGTCCAGATGTATCCCAGGCTCTCGTCTTCATCGGTGAACCGCCAGGCGGTTTCGATTTTCGGATCGTCCGGGTCACCACTCTTGACTTCCATTTCCCGGAAGACCAGGTACTCATTGCGATCACCGTCACCGTCGCGGTCATCATAGTCCCGTATCTTCTGTTCATAGTCGATGCTGTAACGGCCGAAACTCACATTGATGTAGGAATTAGCGTTCAAGGAGTGCGTCATCTGGCCGCTGATCAGCAGATCGTCCTTGAAATGCTGGGGAATCATATCAACGGAGGGATACAGCGGACCGTATCCCGGCAGATAACCACCCCGGTATTTCAGGAAGCCCGCGTTAACCGTTCCGTAGGAGAAAGCATCGTACTGCTGCTTGGAACTCAGTACCGACAGGTTGAGCTTGGTGCGCTCATTGAGCTGATAGGTCAACTTGGCCAGGAAATTGTTGTTGGTCCTCTCCGTGTTCTCGCCCCAGGCGCCCCGCGGCTGGTCAAGCCACTCACCGGATATTGCATAGTAGGCGTTACCGAACAGAGGGCCGCTGAAACTGTACGATATCTTCTGGCGCTCAAAATCGCCATACTTCATCGTCCAGATCGGGGTACTCTCGGCATAGTCGATCCCGTAACTGTCCAGAACAGAGGCGTCATGGATATCCTCCAATTCGGCGGCATAAACCTTCTGGCCGCCGATCCACAGATAGCCACCGGCTACATCCACAGTATCGCCATAACTGTTCACAGCGGTGGTGGCAGGTGGTAGCGCCAGATCGGGATTGATCAGGAAATCTCTTTCCTCCACACCGTTCCAGTCGGAAAGCAGTGCCCCTTCGGTGGTCACCCGCACGATACCATGATGGCTGCTGCCACCTTCTTTGGTAGCGATGTTGATCACCGCGTCCTGGGCGTTGCCGTACTCAGGCGAGTAGCCGCCGGTGAGCATTTCCACTTCCTGGAATGCAAACTCAGGCAGCTCAGTGGTGATGCTCATGTCCAAGGCGGGACCCCGGAATGCGCCGGAAGCACCGGCCCCGCCCATGCTCTGGCCACCGTAACCGGTGAATGGGTTCCGCATGGAAATGCCGTCGATGAAGAAGACGGTGCCGCTGGCCCGGCCACCCCGGACGTTGGCGCCCACGGTGCCCGCTTCCAGGGCTATCAATTCGCTGATGGACTCGGCGGCCACACCGGTGATATCATCGGCGGTGATGTAAACCCGCGTGGCGGTGTTGTCCATCCGGATCAGCGGCCGCTCAGCGATCACAGTTACCGTCTCACCTTCGATCACCGTGGACTCCATATTAAAGTCCTGGGTGGTGGTGTGGTCAATGGTGACCTCCACGTTGGTGACCGTATAAGTCTTGTAGCCGATGGCGTCGGCCCGGACCGTGTATGCCCCCACCGGGATGTTGATAATGAAGTACCGGCCCTGCTCGTCGGCGGCAGCGCCCATGAAAGTGCCCTCGATGACGATGTTGATGCCCGGCATGGCCGCACCGGTTTCGGCGTCCCGGGCCACACCGGCGATCTTGCCGGTGGTACCGGCGAATAACACGCTCGCCAGCAGTGTCACCAACGTCAAGGGAATAAAGTACTTACTTAAGTTCTTTATTACTATCATGATTAATAACCTTTCATGAATCAAGGTTGTTCAGTTGCTCGCGGCTTTATTCGCCGAAAATTCCCATTATAGTATTAACCACCGGATACATATCGTCCGGCGCCAACGTCAGATGGTTACCGTTGGTTGCTACGAAGGCGGGATGCACAGCCCAGAACACAACATTGTAGGTCCCTTCGTACAGTATACCTGTTGTCGATTCGGCGCCATCACCGAGCAGCTCGTATATCACTTGCGTGCCCGCATCAGTATCGGGTACTATTTCATCCGGCCATCCGGTTCCGGTGGCCAGACCGGGGATACCGATATCAGTGAATCGTGCACTGTCATCGACGGCCAATAGTCCGGTGTAATCCGCGGCAGCATCGCCGCCGTCCGTTATATGGAGATAATCACCGATAAATGTCCCGGCGGCAAACATGTCCTCGTACTGGTGCTTGTGATTGTACGCCGTCGCTGTCATTGACAGCACAGCCAAATCGACACCGCTCAAGTCGACGACGGACAATGAATCGATGGTAATCGTGCCGCCGCTCGAAACCGAGCCCAGGGTATCACCTGCAGCATTGAGCAAGTCCCCTTCAGCCGCATCAGTCACATTTTCCACCCAGGGACCACCGATGGTTGTCCATGTGGTATCGGCAGTAATGACATCCGATGTGTCGGCAGTAATTACATCGCCAGTATCCACGGTAGTGGTATCGAAAGTGATCACATCGGTGGTATCAAAGGTGATTATCCCGGTCGCCGAGATTGAGATCGTCAAGGCCAGCGTGGAGTCGATATAGCCGTTATTGTCCAGCGACGCGCTAATGGGTACTGTAACAGTATCTGCGGTTGCTATCGCTTCATCTGTCTCCGCGAAGTCGCCCCATTCAGTGTATGCCCCGGCAGCGTTATACAATAACTCACCGCCCATCAGCCAGAGGTTCCCACCATTGTCCAGGAAGTTAGGCAGAGGATTGTCGATATAACCGGTGCTGTCCGGCTCAAGATGGAAGCTGGCGAAACTTGCAGCGCCTTCATCGATATACCAGACCACCGTGGTATAATTCCCCGCAGCTAGTTCAGCCGCAGTTGGAGGAGCGCCCTTCGATTCGACGTCCCATTCCTCAACGGCCCAGTCCCTCAAGATTTCAGCGAAGATTTTATCTGTGGCCAACTCATCAAGGAATGAACCAGGATCATAGTCATCAACCACCAGGATGGTCGCATCCTTGACAGTGATCGCGATTTCGGCCGTATCCCCAATCGTACCGGCGTTATCCTTGGCAGCAACCTGGAACGAATAGGTCCCGTTGCTCAGATCGGCAAATGCCGCCGTTGTGGTATTCAGGTTCCAACTGGTCCAGCTGGTGGTGCTGGCACCCGTGCCGGAGAGCCGGTACCGGTAGCCGCTTATATACCCGAAGGCGGCAGCACTTGAAGCCGCCCACTCGAATGAGATGCTGGCTCCCGGTGACCGGAAACTACCATCCGTTGGGTTCGAGATCCACCGGACCAGAGGTACATTGACACTATCGGCCGGTCCAACCGTGAACGACGTTGCCGTCCAGGCGCTGGTATCCTCGGCGGTCATGGCCCGCACACCGAATATATACTCGCCGTCGGTGAGGTTCGGGAAGGTCACCGCCATGTCCATATTCCAATCATTTTCAGTGGTATCACCGTCCACGGATTGGAACCATTGAAATCCGGACACATAACCGGGCCGGACTTCACCCTTCCACCGGAAGGTGGGGGAAGAACTGTACAGGATGGCGGCGCCATCGGCCGGCCCTTCTGTTATAATCACGGCGACAGCTATGTCAGCCGGGTCATCGACTTTAGGTTCATCGTCCGGCGGGTTCACCAAATCGCAACTGATCATAAGCAGAACCGTTGCCCACGCCAAGCCGGCAAATTTTAAGGCATTGCGTTTAAACATCAAAACCTCCGTCTAAATAATGTTAAAACTTTTGCTGAAAAGATGAGCTTCAAACTTTTATTCCCCAAAGAAATTGGTCACAATATAGTTGATATTGAAGCCCAAGTTCACCCGGTTCAGGCCGTAGTTACGGCCGGCGATATAGACAAAGTTGCCCTTGGCAGCGTCGCCAGTCGTCGGAAAGGTTGGCTCTTCGTTGGCACCCAATACCAGGTTGGGGTGGGCCCAGGCACTCATACCACGCACGTATGACCAATCCGTGTCATTATAGAATAGCAGGGTGCTCGTTCCCGCGCTGTTGTGATACCAGCCATCAGGGAATGGGAGATCATCATGGTAGTGGCTGAGTGCAGCGTTGTTGGTGAATGCGCCCATTGAGAAATGCCCTGTGCTACTGACCCCGCCTGAGCGATAAGACGAGAATGGCACTAGATCGCGCAGAACGGTTGTGATGGTCGGATACACTGTGGCTGTTTCAGCGGCCCGCCAACTGATTTCCAGGTAACTGGTTAGCTCGGGAGTAAAGAAATCCGCTCCGTTGCGCGTGGTCAGGATTAGGTTGCCGCCTGCCAGCAGGTACGGATAGACTGGACTAACCTGCCAATCTTCCAGGTCACCCATATAAGCATTCGCAACCCAAATTACACTGGAGTAATTCTTCAATACGTCCGGCGTGGTGGGTCCCCCGCCGCCTATATAATCATAGGGTCCGTCGCCAACAGCGTTGGCCGCACTGACCGGCATGGTTGAGATACTGGGAGTGCTCCCGGTTCCGAACAGGTCCCAGAAATCCACATCGAGACCGCCCCAATAGGCGGAACTGTCGTAGGCTTCGGTGATTTCCTCTTCATATACCGGGCTCACTCCATTAACCACCAATATTCCGCTGGTGGGATCGAACCCAGCGGCGCTGAACCCAACAGAGAACTTTTCCACCGATCCCTGCGTATCACGCACCTTCACATAGAAGGTGTGATCACCAGGAGCAATATCGGCGCCGTCGATGCTGTGGCTGAGCGACGGCCGCCAGGAGTATTGCATGTTGGCACCAGCAGCACTATAACCCGTGGAATCATCAAGCGCATATGTGGAGTAGCCATGCGGTAACTGCCCGCCATAGTATTCTACATCGATGGTCCATGAAAAGGCAACTGAGACAGCAGCGAACCAGCCACCACCATCAACAATGGGACTGGTACTGGTAAGCAGCGGGGTATCTCCTGTTTTGACGGTAAACGGCACTTGGGCAGGGGTGAGATCAGTGGCGCCTAAGTCGTCAACCGACCGAACGTAGAATATATGTGCCCCAGGGGCGAGGCCGAGGAAAAGTTGTTCCCCCACATCACCAGCCTCGGCGTCCTTGTACGTCCAACTGCTGGGATCGTCCATTGTGTATTCGAAACCGGCAATGCTGCCGTCTGCATCCACACCGGACCAGCGGAAGAGCACATCCGGTCCATAGGTTCCGCCAAACTCGGGCCCTTCATTGATTTGGGTCTCCGGCGCCACTGTCACTGCGGAGACCGTGGCGGTGGCCGGAGATTGATCCGTGCCCCCGGCATTATCCGTAGCACGGACCTCAAAGGTGTGTTCTTCAGTCAAGTCAGCGAAACCAAAATCATCATAGTCGGTACCGGCGGCCGTCGGGAAGATCTCCGACAACTCGGTTGTCTCAACCCAAGTTCCGCCGTCCCAACGATATTCAAACGATTCAATACGGCCATCAGAATCAGTCCCATACCAGGACACACGAGTCTCCACACCGGCGCTCAGCTCGGATATGAAGGTCTCAGGGCGTACATTTGGGCGGGGCTCATCCAGCTCATCTGCCTCACAACCCCAAAAGGCAAAGGAGAGTACCAATACCGATAACCCTACTTTCAAAGGTAGAAGAATACGCGTTGTCTTCATTTGTTCCTCGCTATTCTGAGTTAATGCTTACTTGAAATTATTCAGTGAATTCCACAAATATCTGTTGAGGCCCCGACGTTGACTAAACAAGCTACTCCATACAGATACTACACCGCTGTATGCCGGCATGAAACCGTGCCCACCTCAATCAGGGGGCACACTCACCCATCATTGTTAACGTTAACTGCTCGACCTCTTTTAATAAATGCCGCTAATGTAATCGTTGCGACAGCATAATAATACAAAGGAAATATGAGAGATACTACTTTTTTTTTCATATTTGAGGTATATGCGCTTGGTTAGCATCGATAGATTTGAGCCGGCCCCTCAGGGAATATCAATCGAAGTGCTGCACTTGAAACAAATTGTCATGGGCATACCCAGTAGGCCGGGACGTATGCTCCAGTGTGCTTGCCACCTACAGTGATTCCTTGGAGGATTCGGAACGTTTCTCTTAGCCTTCATTAATTTCCCGGGCGAAAACCGGGACTGTGGGTATCTTGACCAAATATATCTTAAAGGAACCAGCCATGAACATTGAGCGGACATACAGCGGGGCTCCCTGGGAACAGGATATTGGATACTGTCGGGCTATCCGGGCCGGAAACCACATTTATGTCACCGGCAGCGCCCCGCTGACCGACGACGGCCGGGTCTATCGGCCGGGTGACGGTTTCGCCCAAGCCCAACGGTGCTGTGAGATCATCAACCGAGCCCTGGCCGATCTGGACGCCGGGATGGAACACGTGGTGCGCACGCGCATGTTTGTTACCGATATCAGCCTCTGGGCCGATTTCGGCCGGGCCCATCGCGAAGCCTTCGGCGCCCACCCGCCGGCAACCACTATGGTCCAGGTAACAACTTTAATCGACCCGGCGATGATGATCGAGATCGAAGCCGAGGCCATCCTGCCCACTGCGAACGATACCTGATGCAACCGACCATGACTGCCGACGGCGATTACTATCCGGCCTACCGGGCCTTACTACACAGCGGGGAATTGCCTGAAAGGGTCGCTCGGGCCCATCATTTACTTTCGCTATGCCACGTATGCGCCTGGCATTGCCCCCGGGATCGGACTCGAGGCCGGACTGGGGTGTGCCGTATCGGCCTGTCGGCACGGGTGGCCAGCTATAATCCCCACCATGGCGAGGAGGATGTCCTGCGCGGCTGGCGCGGCTCCGGCACCATCTTCTTTTCGGCCTGCAACCTGCGCTGCCAATTCTGCCAGAATCACCATATCAGCCAGACAATAGCCGGTTCGGAGGTCGAGCCAGCCCAGCTGGCGGCGATGATGCTGGACCTGCAGGATCGCGGCTGTCATAATATCAACCTGGTTTCACCCAGTCATGTGGTCCCCCAGATCATGGCTGCCGTACTGATCGCCGCTCAACGTGGTCTGCAGCTGCCCCTGGTTTACAATACCGGGGGTTATGATTCCCTGGAGATGCTGTCCCTGCTGGATGGCGTTGTGGATATTTACATGCCCGACATGAAATACGCCGATAGTACTATCGCCAAGCGCCTATCCAGGGCCAAAGACTATCCGGCTATCAACCAGGCGGCGGTCAAGGAGATGCACCGCCAGGTGGGTGATCTGGAGTTGGATGAAACCGGTCTGGCAGTGCGGGGACTGCTAATCCGGCACCTGGTGCTGCCCGAAGGGATGGCAGGTACTGCCGAAGTGCTCCGGTTCCTGGCCGCGGAAATCTCACCGGATACATATCTAAACCTTATGGACCAGTACCGCCCGGCCTACCGCGCCCGCGAAATCCCGTACCTGGATCGGGCACTGTCCCTTAAAGATTACCTCCAGGCCGTTGACCTGACACAGAGCGTGGGCCTTACCCGGGTCCTGGGCACCCCGCGCCCTTTCCTCAAGTAGTCATAGACCCCATTTGCCTTGTGAGTTCAAGATCGCGGAGTCTAAATTTCGCGGCTGTTCTATCGCTATAACTATATACATTTTATCTAATTGAGAGTAAAATCCA
>SDBU01001576.1_pt1 | contig 32172 bp, 35 predicted proteins | sample 2277071 | NCBI WGS metagenome assembly SDBU01 (sample SAMN10397929, study PRJNA504765) | marine sediment metagenome | isolation source: marine sediment core GS08_GC12, 126 cmbsf | place: Arctic Ocean: Gakkel Ridge, Loki's castle | collected 2008 | reverse complement strand
ATGATGGTTCCCGGTGACAGGTGTCATAATAGAAGCTGGAAAGCGGATGAATTAGAATCCCTAGTCTGGAAACAGATAGAGCGCATAATCAAAGACCCGGAGACTATTGTAGGTGAAATCCAGAAGCAAAATAATGATGCTGGCCAATTGACCGCTTACGAGACTGAATTACAGCAAATCGAGAGACACCTAAAGGCGCTTGATCGAGACCAAGAGCATCTACTACAGTGGGCACTTAAAGGCTTTCCAGAGGAAACAGTTGTAGCGGAGAATAAGCGAATAAATGAGAAGAGGAATAACCTACAGAGTAAAAAGGTGGAATTAGAAAAGCAGATTAAGACTAGCCAAGAAGCTATCATTAGCCTACCTAAGATAGAGCGTTTTGTCGAGCTAATGCGCCAGAAACTGAGCACACTTGACTATGAGACGAAGCGTCTAGCGCTTGAGATGCTTAATATCAAAGTCTGGTTAGATGGTCAGAACATAGAAATTACGGGTGTGTTGCCTGTTGCGGAGGATGCTATTGTGACTACGCAATCTTTGTAATTAAAGTCATCAAGCTGGAGTGGCATCTCTAATTTTCCGGCCACTAGTAGCACATCGCCGTATTCATAGGTTGGGTATCTGGGCACAAATAGCAAAGCAACCCCGGATACCTCTTGCCACTCTTCATCCCATTTTATTTCTGAAGCTGACAGGCGGAGGTGGCTGGTTTTCTCTCTAATCTCAGGGTCGGTATCTACCATTCCCTTGATGGCTACGGTTTCCTGGTCGTTGTAAAACTGGAGTGAGTGTTCATCGGTTAGGGGCAAGCTTGACTGGAAATGAGAGGCACCACCAAGGAGGGCGATAAGGCATAGGCTGGTCAAGATTATTGATTTCCTGTGCTGACGAAGGAAGAAGAGTAAAGGAAGGGGAATGAGCCCGATAAGAATGAGGGCTAAGGGCGGATTAAATGTTGAACCCAGAAAGATACCGGCTACCCAGGCACAACTTAGATAGATAAGTGGCACTATCTTCCGTCCTTATTATCCTGAAAAGACTTTTCCAGTGGGCTTACCCATCGCTCGCAGCAATACAGAACTTTCAGTGCATTTAGTTTTATTCAGGTTCTGTGACTGTAAATGTCCTTGTCAGTCTGTCAAGACCCACATTATGGATACTCACTTTGTGTATCCCAACAGTTTTTGCAGTTACTCGGAACCACACTCTAGTGGTTGCGTTCCCTTCGGCATGTATGCGCTTAGTCTGGACATCTTTGTTATCTATCTTCAACGTTACATCAGTGGTTACGCCTCTGTAAGGACGAATATCAATCCAGAACTCGATAAGTACCTTTTCCCCGACACTAACCTCAGAAGGGGTAAGTGTTAAATCATGCCAGATGATGTTTGAAGGTGTCTCCCGTCCAGCACAACCAGCAGGTAAAACCAAACTAGCTACCAAAGTGCACAGCACGAGTAACAGGGAGCCCCTGCAAGGCAAAAGCCCTGTGCTGGGAATATCTTGTGCTCTCTTCTGTCTGCCCATCGCAGGACTAATCCATTTCCAAAGTTCCTCAAAGACCCCGGTTGCTTTCCGTGTGTATCTATCCCATAATGCCCCCAAAGGTGCCTCCCGCTCTATCTCCATAATATGTTTTATTCGGCTACAGTGACCAGGTGTTTAATCTGCTCGTAGGTAGTAATGCCGATACCTTCTACCTTGGTTATCTCTTTAATATTATCGAATGGTCCATTTAGGCGGCGGTAGTCTACGATGGCTTGAGCTCTGACTTCGCCAATGCCAGGTAGAGCCTCAAGTAGCCAGGCTTCAGCCCGGTTAAGGTCTATTTTTTGTGATTGAATTTGCTTTCCTACCTGAGGTATGTAAATCTTGATACTGGAGAGGTCGGCGCTGCCAGTGGTGCCGCCAGTAGCTTGAATAATATCTTCTAGGCTATCCTCGGCTTTTAGGGGATAGAAGCCGGGATTATTAACCGCGCCGCCAATGTAAATGCTGCCGGATAATTCCTGCTCCGAGGCTATAGAAATCTCAATTGGCTGGCTGCCACTATATCTTGGCCAGATTGCAATGCCACCAATAGCGATAATAGCGACTAGGAGAATAATAATCAGTGCCCAGTATTTATTTAACTTGGTCATGGAAAACCCCCTACCATTAGCTCTGCCTAGTATAGCAGAATAATAATGAACAATAAATACATTTGATGTTGTCCCTTAAAGGAAGTTTGAGGAGGCTTATTTCAAGCCTCCCCGAGAATGTAGGACGAGGCTGCCAAGGATATTGCCACCAGTCATCACTTGGTGCCAGTAGTCTTTACTTTTTGTTAAATATGTGCTATACTTGACAAGTAATGTATAATATATTGTAAATAGCTGATAGGGGCTCCCGAAGGAGTAACAAGGAGTAACTATGAAACGAAATAAAAGCCTGGTAATGCTGGTAGTAGCCATAGTTCTTGGCTTAACCTTAATCTTAGTCCCCATAAGTAGCCAGCTGTCACCAGTACAGGCAGCCATAGACTGGACTAAATATTATAACAATCCAGTTCTTGAGGAAGACACTGGCTGGGATGAAGGTGGTGTTGGTGATGCCTCTGTTATCCTCGACGGCTCTACTTATAGAATGTGGTACACTGGCCTGGCTACTGGACCGGTGCCAGCCATTGGCTATGCGACTTCTGGCAACGGTACATCCTGGACAAAACCGGGCAGCAACCCGGTACTGACCAAACAAGGCACTGGCTGGGAGGAAGACGGTGTCGGCTCCCCCAGTGTCATATGGGATGCCGATGCCAGCCTCTATAAGATGTGGTATACCGGCTACAAGGATGACACCCCAGCCATCGGCTATGTCGAGTCTGATGATGGCATAGACTGGACAAATCCAGGAAACCGCCAGGAGATAACATGGCTTGGTTCAACCGGCGCCTGGGAAGCTGCCGGGGTCATGTCTCCCAGCGTCATTAAGGATGGCTCTATCTACAAGATGTGGTACAGCGGGCGGACAGCCGATAGCACCATTGGCGGCCTGCAGATTGGCTACGCTGAGTCCACTGATGGTACAGAGTGGACAAGGTCAGTCAGTAACCCGGTGCTGCTCAAGGGTACCTCTGGTTGGGACTCACGAGGGGTTGGCGTTGGCTGTGTGATTAAAGTAGTTAGTAACTACCTGATGTGGTATACTGGCTACCAGGGCTATGATGAGGCTGGGATTGAGGTTGCCATCGGCTATGCCTCATCCAGCGACGGTGTCTCCTGGACAAAGGACCCCGGCAACCCGGAGCTAGAGAAAGGCACTACCTGGGAGGCAGGGGGGGTAGGTGCTCCCTCGGTTATGTATGCCGCTAGAACCTACCGCATGTGGTATTCCGGGCTGGATACTGCCTTTAACCCCACCATTGGTTATGCCGAATACACCGTGCCGGCTGGTGGTGGTGGCGGCTTCGGACCAGGGGATATCACTCCACCTAGAATTTCCGATATTTCAGCTTCTGGTGTTAACAAGACCAGTGCTGATATCTACTGGGAGACACAAGAGCTCAGTGATAGTCAGGTAGAATACTGGGCGAGTCCCTCTATGTTCTCAGAGCTAGACGAAGAAATGGTCATTTATCACCATGTTCGTCTGACTGACCTGAACCCAGCTACCACCTACTACTATAAGACTATGTCCAAAGATAGGGCAGGTAACCTGGCAGTATCTGATGAATACACCTTAACCACTCTGGGAACACCGGCTGCCTTTACTACCGGTGTCCTGACGATATCTCCTACCGAGGTTGATATTGGAGAAAGCCTGACTATCAGTGTCAGTGTGGCCAACACTGGTGATGCCACCGGCACTCATGAAATAACTCTTGAGATAGATGAAGCAGCGGTAGCTACTAAGAGTGTAACCCTGGCTAGCGGTGCTAGCCAGAAGGTAACCTTCACTACCTCCCAGGATGTCGCTAAGACCTATTCGGTCAGTGTCAACGGCTTGTCAGGTTCATTCGTGGTCAAGCCGCCAGCACCACCAGCACCGTCGGCACCAGCCGCTTTTACCGTCAGTGCTCTGAGTATATCTCCTATTGAGGTTGATACCGGGGACACTGTAACCATCAGCATCCTAGTTACCAATACTGGTGACCTTACGGGCAGCTATGAAGTAACCCTGAAGATAGATAATAAAGTAGTAGCTACTAAGGGTGTAACTCTGGCTGGCGGTGCTAGCCAGAAGGTAATCTTCACCACATCCAAGGATATTGATGGAACCTATGTCTTAAATGTTAATGGTCTGCGAGGCACATTTACGGTGACAGCACTAGCTGTCCCACCTAACTGGTGGCTCATCGGTGGCATCATTGCTGTCGTTGTCGCGGCGGTAGTGTTTATCTGGCTAAACGTCATCCGCCGGAGAGCCGAGTAGGGTGCTTGTGCCTGGCAAAAGGGGAAAACCGGGGGCTCATAGCGAGATGATATGCTAGAATTGCTCTGGGGTGGCGTAGTACTGTGCTCTTGGTAAAGAGAGTTCCCGTTCATCTAAAGTAGTGCAGGGGATAGTGTCCCTCGTTTTGTTAAGTTTTGTATTACTTTTTCTCTAGCTGTTCTATTACTGTCTTTACCCTGTTGAGTCTTTCGGCAATGCTGGTGCACAGTTGCCGATAGTGCTCGTCCAGACTTGGACTTCGGCGATTGAACTCTGTTGACATCCAAACAATGCTGTTTGCCAGGCGTATATCAGTGTAAACTTGCTCCAGCTCATTTTGCAGGTTTGCTGGCAACTTATTCACTTCGTATTGATGAGTACCCCAGACATCAGTTTGAAAGGGTAGTAACTTATCAGTCAACGGCTCGGTAGCTATCCTACGGTTGTTTTTGACTTCTGCAAGCAAACCATCGGCAGTGAATTTCAATTGTTCTTCAACTACCTCAGTTTCTCTGGCTTTCTCAGCCTCTTCAGCCTCCTGCCTGGCCATCTCCTTGACTTCTTTAGCCTCTCTCTTAGCTATCTCTTTAGCCGCTAGTTCGGTTTCTTTCTTAGCCATGGCCTCAGCTTCTCTGGCTCTCTTAGCCTCGTTAGCCTCCTGCCTGGCCATCTCCTTGACCTCTTCAGCCTCTCTCTTAGATATCTCCCTGGCTGCTAGCTCGACTTCTTTCTTAGCCATGGCCTCAGCTTCTCTGGCTCTCTTAGCCTCTTCAGCCTCCTGCCTGGCCATCTCCTTGAACTCTTTAGCCTCTCTCTTAGTTATCTCCCTGGCTGCTAGTTCGACTTCTTTACTTGCCCTGGCCGATGGAATCGCTTCAGACTTTTTGGCAAATCGCCTAAATAGGTAACTTGCAAGGACACCGGTAGCTATCCCGGCGACAATGAAGCCCAAGATAATCAGCCCTATTTGCCACCAGTCCACCCCTATCCTCCTAGTGCCATATTACTGGCATAGACCTTTTGCTCTTATATAATATGCTGGTAGTATCTGCCAGTTAGCGGTAAAGTTGGCTTGCAATGCCATATCACGCTCGCCTTCACCGACAATGGGGAGATGCACTCCACCATAGATAGGTATCAATCAGAGTGGTGAGGGACTCCTTACCTGTTTCCAACTTAGGTAAGGAGGGCCACGAACTATCAAAGCTGAGCGGGCAAGCCATTATTTTAAACCGATTTTTGATATTGATTGCCTCAGTTCTTCTACCCTTTCAAAGATCGATTTCTTCTCCTCTTCTACCACCTCCCTGATTAGCCTCTTCTGCTCTTCCACCATCTGCCTGATTAGCCTCCTCTGTTCCTCCATCAGCTCCTCGGCTGCCTTTCTCATCTCTTCATCGAGGATGCCCCTGATCTCGGATTCAATCAGGTCCCTGACCGCCCTCTTCTTGGCCTCGACACTATTACTTTCTTTCTCTTGCGAAGCTGTAATTTCCATCCTACCACCCCTTTCAACCTTGCTAAAGATTACACATTCTTGCTCTGACTAGTGATTAGGCTGAACTGAGCCTTTTAGTAAAGAATACAACGAGAATTATTATAAGTCAAGCCTATCTGTGGCCATCTATTAATAATTGGCCTTGAAGTAGACGGGGAACTGGGGGTGAGTAGATAAAAACCAACTATGGTATATAGCTAATCTTGATTTCGCCCTCCCCTGTCTCTACACTAACGATAGTTGGCAGCTCGGTCACCTCCGGGTCGTATCTGGAGATATCAAGCCATGGTGGCATGCCAATAATCCACACCTTCCCCCGCTGCATCACTCGCCAGTAGTAACTACCGTTAGCCAATGCTTCCTTATCAGCCAGGGTATAACTTAGGCTATATAGCTTACTTTTGGCTACTACAGGCGAGCTAAAATCACTATTATCGTCAACCTCAAGGTTGTATTTAGCCCCTGACTCATCGGCAATGTTGGCCCAGTCAAAGGTTGGGGTCGTACTAACAGTGCGTATTCCGTCTTCAGGGGTAATGATGCTGGTCGCTGAGGTCGCTGATGTATCTACTGTAAATGACCAGGCTGGCGTCCACCGGCTGAGGTAGTTATCTATATTACTAGCAACCTTGGATAAATCAATCCACGATGGTATCCCGCTAAACCACAGCATCCCTTCACTCACGCCTAAATTGATAGTAGGCTGAATTGGGATTGACTTATAGCCAACCTGAATCTTATTACCTGGCATAAAGTGCAGCCTTGCTCCCTCTAGCGGCAGTAGTGGCAACACCTCCTCATCTGTAACCACTATGGAACGCACCACTGGTGGTTTTTCAGTCTCCTCTACTGGTGGTGGTAGCTGCTCGGGTGATAATAGCCTCATAGCAACGGCAATACCCGTGATTAAAACTACCACCATAGCTACCAGTAGCCAAACCTTGGCTGGCCCTCTTATATTAAACATAGCAACCTCAATGCTGTTTACAGTGCCCGGTATTTGCTAAGCTTTGCCACTAATAGCCTCCTGGCATTAGCTCTAAGTATAACAGAATAATAATGAACAATGAATACATTTGGTGTTGTCTATCAAGGGTGTTTAGGAGGGATAGGGTTACTTGAGTAAAAACCTAAAGGGGGTGAGGTGGCTAAAACAATCTTATTACATTTGCCTCCCAGACTAGACGGGTGGTAACAGACTGAGATATAATGGGCTTAATTTGGGAGAAAAGTCTTATTGTTAAGGAGGTAGGAAATTGTGACTGAGGATCTGGTCAAGGCGATTGCCGACTTGCATGAAGAAGAGGCTTTAAGGATAACGGAAGAAAGACTGGGCGCCGGTGAGGATCCGCTCAAGCTCCTGGAGGATACCCGAAAGGCTATGAAAATCGTGGGCGAGCGTTTTGGGGCTCGTGAATATTTTATCCCGGAGCTTATATATTCTGGAGAGATCTTGCAGGAGATAGCCGAAATCGTCAAGCCGAAATTAAAAGGGACTGCCAAGACCTCGGTCTTGGGCAAGATAATTATAGGGACTATAGCCGGAGATATACATGACATAGGCAAAGATATTGTCGTCTTTATGCTGGATATCAGTGGTTTCGAAGTTTATGACCTTGGCATAGATGTCCCGGCACAGAAGTTTGTCGAGAAAATAGAGGAAACCAGAGCCGGAATCGTAGGGTTAAGCGGATTTTTGACGCTGTCTTTTGATTCCATGAAGGAAACTATAGAAGCCATAACAGAGGCTGGTCTTCGGGATGAAGTAAAGATTATGATTGGTGGTGGTCAGATTGATGACAGGATAAGGAAGTACACCGGTGCTGATGCCTATGGGCCAGATGCAATGGCAGCAGTATCGCTAGCCAAAGAGTGGGCAGGAGGTAAATAATGGCGGAAAAAACGCCAGAAGAACTGTTTAAGGAAAGAAGCCAGAGAATTGAAGACGCTGTCCAGTTGAAAGTGCCTGATAGGGTTCCTGTGGCACCAACCTTTCAATATTTTTATGCCAGGTACGCTGGAATAACCCCTGAAGAAGCCCATTATGACTATGATAAATGGTGTATGGCAGTCAAAAAGACAGCTGTGGATTTTCAGCCGGATTTAATCCAGAACCCGCGACACCTCATACTTGCTCCAGGGCCTATGCTTGAGATGGTTGACTTTAAAGAAATTAAATGGCCCGGCCATGGAATTTCCCCGAATTATTCATTTCAGTTCGTTGAAGGGGAATACATGAAAGCAGACGAATACGATGCCTTCCTTGAAGACCCCTCCGATTATGTACTAAGAACCTATATGCCGCGTATATATGGGATACTGGAGCCCTTTAAGAGGTTACCTCCTATCCGTTTAATGATGCTCGGATATGGAACAGCACATCTCATTGCCGCACTGGCTAGGCCAGAAATTGCCAAAGCTATTGAGACCCTTATAAAGGCCGGGGCTGAATCACGCCGGTGGCGTTCTAAAATGAATTCACTTGAGGAAGAACTTAATGGGATGGGTTTCCCGTTATCGTCCGATTCGATTGCACTAGCACCCTTTGATGTCATTGGAGACCATCTCAGGGGAACGCGTGGGATAATGCTTGACATGTATAGAAGACCCGGTAAGCTCATGGAAGCTATCGAAAAAGTATTACCGATGGAACTCCAGGCGGGAACCTTTGCTGCCAAACGGAGCGGAAACCCCAGGGTATTTATTCCTCTTCACAAAGGTGCTGATGGTTTCATGTCCTTGGAGCAGTTTAAGACCTTCTATTGGCCCACTCTAAAAAAACTCATCACCGGACTAATCGATGAAGGCCTTACGCCTTGGGTGCTCTTTGAAGGCGATTACACATCACGTCTGGAGATTATTAGGGATATACCTAAAGGAAAGGCCATCTATCACTTTGAGCGTACCGATATCTTCAAGGCAAAGGAAATGTTGGGCAACGTCGCCTGTATCAGAGGGGGCGTACCAAACTCATTGTTGTGCACCGGTACACCGCAAGAAGTCAAGAACCACTGCAAGAAGCTCATTGATGTCGTGGGTAAGGGGGGAGGCTTTATCATGGATGCTGGAGCTATTATTGACGAGGCAAAGCCTGAAAATATGAAGGCGATGGTGGACTTCACTAAAGAATATGGTGTATACAGCTGATAAATAGATGCTGAAAGTTCTAAATACCTGTTAGTGCTGTCCGTAGTGCTTCTTCTGACTCAGGGGTGGTAACAGCTATGATGCGGTCTTCAGCTTGAAGGGTGGTATTGGCTTTAGGGATGGTAGGCTTCTGTTGCTTACGAAGGAGCAGAAACAAGGTGCTCTCCTCGGGTAATGGAAGCTCTCCCACTGCCTTGCCGACTGTAGTTGAGTTAACAGGGATTTTTACTTCTACAATTTCCAGTCCCTCGTCTCTGATGGTTAATAGATGAGTCAAAGGGTGTGTTGGTACCTCTTCTTCAATGTGCTCAAGGATGATATTAGTGGCGCTTACGGTAACATCAATACCCAGTTTCTTAAAGATGGCTTCGTTTTGGGGGTTTCTGATGCGGGCGATGGTCCGGGGCACATTAAATTTATGCTTGGCTACCTGACAGGCGACTAGATTGTCTTCGTCGTCACCGGTTACCGCAATAAGCATATCAGCCCTGCCAGTGCCAATTTCAGCCAGGGTTGCCGCCTCACAGCCATCGCCTCGAACGCAAACGCTACCCATTTCCTCGACAAAGGCTTCGCATATGTTGGCTCGTTTTTCCATAACAAGCACTTCGTGGCCTTCATCCAGCAGGGCCTTAGTTAAATAGTAGCCTACTCTACCGCCACCAACGATAATGATATACATATTTCTACCTCAACCTACCAGCTTTTCCTTCAACATCTGGGCAAATATTGTGGTCGGGCTAAAGGCCTCCAGGCCTAAAGTGCTATATAGCTCTTGCCGTAGGGGGTCATAGATACGGCAGACCACCCGGGGCACACTGAAGATATGCTTGGCAATTTGAGATGCCATGACGTTGCGATTATCTCCTTGGGTTAGCGCTAAGAAGGCATCAGCTTCCTCTATGCCGGCCTTTCTAAGCACTTCCTGGTCAATACCATTGCCTAGAAGTGCTGTGCCATTAAAGTCAGGAGGAAGCCTTCGGAAGCTATAAATATCAGTGTCCAGAATGGTAACCGTATGCCCCTCGGAGTCCAGCAATGCCGCTAGCTGGGCGCCGACTCGTCCACAGCCCATAATGACTACTTTCATAGGGGTTAACCTCGATCATACAGTATATTGATATAGTATAACACGGCAGGGAGCATTTTTGAGCACATCAGGTACCACATTGCCCAGACTAAACCGACCAAAACGCCGCCCGTAAGTAACGCCCATTAGGATTAAGTCAACCTGCCGTTCTACTGCTTCATCAACAATTGCTGGAGCTGCTTCACGGGCTTGCAGTAGGTCAGTCTCTATCTCGCAGTCTTCTTCTTCAGCGACTATCTCCATACGGTCAAGCATAGCTTCGGCTTTTTTAATTTCGGGTTCCATCTCAGCATCTAGTGGTAAGGTACGTTTTATGGTAATGACATAGACGGCCAAAATTTTACCTTTATCCCTTTTGGCCAGCCGGCAGGCCAACCTGACTGCTTCTTCGTCAGCTTTGGTACCGGATACCGGCACTAGAATCTTGTGAAACTCCACTGCTTCTCTACTTCCACTTACTATTGATTAACGGATATTATAGTCTTACTAGCAAAAATTTACAATACCTTTTAGAGCTATATTTGTGTTTGAGATTAATCGACTTCTCCTGCCCTTTTTTCTATATGGGTATTGGTAGCTCTTTACCGGTCTGAAGACTTTTGTTCCCGCTCCCTTATCTGCGCATTCACAATCCGTACCGTAGTCTCTCTGAGCACTTCTAACTCGTCGACAGACAAGCTCTCTAATTGCTCTAGATTATACTGGAGGGCACTCACGATCTCCCGGGAAGGGCGCCGTCTGGGGAGCATGAAGTAGGCATAAAGGGTACCGATTATCACCCCAAAAAAGGCGACTGTACTGAGAATCGACCATATTGAACCGATTAACATTCCAAGGGCAGTAATCGGTCCCGGGCTGTTGGCACCCTGTGTTTGCATAGCTGTGAAGCTCCACCACAAGGCATAGCCATAGGAATTTATCTGTTCATTTACTCCCCGCTCAGCCAGATAAACACCCCAGGAGAAGAGTAGCCAGAGCCCAATAAGAGCCAGCAGCAACGGTACTAAAGGCGTTTCGGTGACTATCTGCTTGAGAAATCTAAAAATCGCTGGGATGTCCGGAGCCAGGCGGAGCCTTCGGCGAGGCCTCCGTCTACGGACACGGAGCACCTTGTCTCCCCGTACTAGCGGTGGTAGCTCTTCGAGCATTTCTTCATCTTTCATCTCTAATGGCCTCCCTTTCTTGATTTAATTCTACATCGTGAAAGTTTAGGTCGCCAGCTATTATACATATCTTATTTATTAACCTAACGATTGAGGAATTTTACTCACTTATTTACTGGCTGTCAACTGCCGGTTGCTTGACAATTATTTACGTTTTAGTTAAGCTGGTAAGAAGTAGACTGAAGTCGTGCCCTAGCCTGGGCAGGAATATTTTGCAGCACATGTTTAAGTATTTGGTAAAAGTTTCAGTCGTATTGCTGTGCTCTCCACCTCTTATGCCGGCGGTTAGTAGCGTTCTTAAACCTTCTGCCTCTTATTCCCTAGTTTTATCCCTGGTTTATAGGCTTTAGTTGATAAAGGAGGAAAGCTGTGGTTAAGTTTCGTCTTTTGCCCCGGGAGGAAAAGTTCTTTAACCTTTTTGAGGAGAGCGCCCGGAATACGGTCAAAACAGCTAAAGCCCTAAAAGAGCTGGTTAACTGCTGGGAAAATGTTGAGCAAAAAGTAGGCCAAATAGATGACCTGGAGCATGTAGGAGATACCATTACCCACCAGATTATGGAACAGTTGAATCGTACCTTTGTTACTCCGTTTGATAGGGAGGATATAACCCAGCTAGCTCATGTTCTGGATGATGTGACGGACTTTATCCATGCAGCGGCGGTCGCCATGTCTCTCTATAAGATAGACCATCCCAGCCAGAGAGCTAAGGAGCTAGCTGACATCATAGTGCAAGCAGCGTCTGAGGTGGAAAGGGCAGTACCACGGTTGCGGCAGCATGGTAAGGAGCTAAAACAAATTCTCGAACATTGTGTAGAGATCAATCGGCTAGAAAATATGGCTGATAGAGTATTTCGTTCAGCGCAAGCTGAGCTTTTTGATGATTCTAAAGATATTACTCATATTATTAAGTGGCGTGAGATTTACGAGCATATGGAGAGCGCCACCGACAGGTGTGAAGATGTGGCTGATGTCCTTGAAGGAGTAGTCCTCAAGCATGCCTGATTCCCCACTTTATCTCCTCATCCTTATCGTCATTCTGGCCCTTGGGTTTGGTTTTACTAATGGCCGCAATGACGCCGCCAATGCTATTGCCACTGTAATTGGCACCCGCGTTCTTTCTCCTAGAAATGCCGTAATACTGGCTTCCATCTTTAACTTTGCTGGGGCAGCTACTGGCCTTGAAGTTGCCCGCACCATTGGCAAAGGCATTTTAGTCCCGGAAGCAATAACATATCTAACGGTGATTGCTGCTTTAGCCTCAGTTATTATCTGGACAAGCTTAGCTACTCACTATGGTCTACCGGTAAGCTTAACCCATGGCTTTATTGCCGGGTTGGCTGCCGCTGGCATGGCCATAGGAGGTGGAGAGGCAGTAGTCTGGAGTGTTATGGGAAGGGTTCTATCGGCAGTAGTTACCGCTCCTTTACTCGGCTTTGCTGGTGGTTTTGTGGTGATGGTCTGCCTGTATTGGTTGTTTCGGCGGAGCGCCCCAGACAAGGTACGAAGCCTTTTCAGCAAATTGCAGATTGTGTCTTCTGCCTTTGTGGCTTACGCTCATGGTAAAAATGATGGTCAGATGCCTATTGGCGTCATCTCTATGGCACTGGTAATTTATTATCAGGGGATTGGTCAGTTTGAGCAGGCTGCTGCGGTGTGGGATAAAATTCCGTGGTGGGTAATAATTATATCGGCCTTGGCCATCAGCTCAGGGATGGCTCTTGGTGGTCGGAGGGTCATCAAGACATTGGGAATGAAGGTTACTACCCTTAGACCAATTCATGGCTTTGCTGCTCAAGTCTCAGCCGCTACGGTTATTGAAGTAGCTTCCCAGCTGGGTATCCCGGTGAGCACTACCCATTCTATCAGTTCGTCTATTATGGGGGTAGGTGCCACCAAGCGGCTTTCGGCAGTGCGCTGGGGGGTAGCCGGGAATATTGTTGCTGCCTGGATAATAACCTTCCCTATCTGTGGTGGGTTGGGTTATTTGTTTGCCTGGTTGTTGCATGCCATATTTTAATTAGCCTATAAAGCGACCTCCCCAGGGGTTACCCGGCACTTTTCGGCAGTAATAATAGCCTTAATGTCCAGTACCGCAAGGTCAAGCTTATCTTGCCGGTTAATTACTATATAGTCGAATAGTGGTAATTGTTTAATTTCCTCATCTGTAGATTTGATGCGTAAGGCTAGGTCAAGGGGTACTTCGGTACGGCGCTGGTTGAGTCGGGTGATAAGCTCTTCTATTGATGGTGGCGTCAGAAAGATAAATACTGCTTGAGGCAAAATTTTCTTAATGGTAGCTGCTCCTTGAACATCAACCTTTACTATTGTATCCCGTCCCTTGTCCAGTGCTTGTTTGACTGGCTGCTTAGGCACGCCATACCAATTACCATATACGTTTGCCCGCTCTAATAACTCATTACGACCAATCATCTCTTGGAACCGTTCCGTTGAGACGAAATGATAGTCTATGGCATCCCTCTCCTCAGCTCGCTGCGGTCGTGTGGTTACAGTGGTAATATATTCAAGAGGGCAGCCTGATGCCTTCATTTGGGTTAAAACTGCATCTTTACCCACGCCTGAGAGACCGGAGAGGACTATGAGTAATGGTCTTGGCTGCCGCTTATATGGAGCTTGGCTCGACTTTATCATCGCTTTGCTCTGATTTTGGTAGTGGACCTCCTTTACTTACTTGCAGCCTGCCAGTGATGGTTTCTGGAGCTAGAGCAGCCAGAACAATATGCCCGCTATCGGTGAAGATAACGGCTTTAGTTCTTCTGCCACTGGTCATATCAATTAGTAGTCCCTTGTTCCTTCCTTCCTGAATAGTACGTTTAGTAGGTGCTGAGTTTGGTGAAGCGATAGCTATAACCCTGTTCATAGCTAGTATATTACCAAATCCGATGTGAACCAGTTCTATAACCATTATTAACCTCGGAAGATTATTTTTTTACTAAATTAAGATTAGACCTCTATAACTTTGTTGCTAAATATGGGAATTATCTGACTGTCTTTATGGTCTTAATCGAATCTAACAATTTCTATTTAGTGCTACATGCCATCCCCCCTTCTTGTGTTTTTCGCTGGTTTTAAGCTTCTTATCCCGGTAAATGGCATTGCCTGTATTGGCTAAATCCTGTGATGTTTATTATCTTATACCCTTAATGACAATTAAGCAATGAGGTAAAGGCCAAAATACGGGCAAAGTGAGGTAAATTAGACAAAATCAAAAAAATAATTAAAGGACGCAACGGGACAATTAGTGGTGGCCAGCATACCCTATACCATGCCAAAGGCTCTTACTGAGATTATTTATTAACCTCACCCCCTTAATTCCCCTCAACCAAGGGGGTCAGGGAGATAGGTTGCTAAACAGCGGTAAATAGCGATGACTTGCTTCATACCTCATTTTGGTGATAAACTCTACTGCTGCGGTTAAATCCCTTCCAGTTTATGTGGTTTGGTGGTAACAAGCGCTCATATGCTTTGTCCTAAGAATGAAAGTTGTGAACTTCAGTCGGTGTTGCACACTCAAGGAGTCCCTTTTTATTAAAGCCCCAAGCTTTTGTTTAACGTGATACCGGTGCATGAAAGTAATCTTCTAAACTACTGTTGCCGACTAAAAGAACGTGTTTGAGGAGGCCAGAATAGGTGTATAAGATACTGGAAAGACAGGACCTGGTAACCAATATCCATCTGTTTAAGGTTGTGGCACCTGCTGTAGCCAAAAAGGCCAAGGCAGGACAGTTTGTCGTCATCAGGATTGATGAAAAAGGTGAGCGTATTCCACTGACCATTGCCGATTGGGATAGCAAAGAGGGCAGCGTTACAATTGTCTTTATGGAGGTGGGGACGACTACCCGCAAGTTGGCCTTACTGAAAGCTGGTGACTATATTGCTGATTTTATCGGTCCGCTAGGTTTGCCTACCCATATTGACAGGTTTGGTACTGTGGTCTGTGTTGCTGGTGGCTTTGCGGTTGCTACTATAGTGCCTGTTGCCCGGGCGATGAGAGAAGCCGGGAACAGGGTTATTTCCATTATGGGAGCACGCACTAAAGACCTCGTCTTCTGGGAGGAGTGCCTACGCAGTGTCAGTGACCAGCTAATAGTTACCACTGACGATGGCACTTATGGTCGTAAGGGACTGGTAACCGAGCCGCTTGCCGAACTACTTGAGAACGGGAACAAAATCGACCGGGTCATTGCTATTGGTCCCAGCATCATGATGAAATTCTGTGCCAAGACCACCGAGCCCTTTGGCGTTAAAACCATCGTCAGTCTAAACCCGATAATGGTTGATGGTACGGGTATGTGCGGCTGCTGTCGGGTATCAGTCGGTGGTGTAACCAAATTTACCTGTGTTGATGGCCCTGATTTTGATGGTCACCAGGTAGATTGGGATTTGCTCTTTGCCCGTCAGCGCACCTATCTTGATGAAGAGAAGCTTTCCTTTGGGCAGTGGCAAGGTAGCACTGGTTCTTGAACGGAACTGTGGAGGTAATTGTATATGGCAAAACTTAACCTGAACCGGGAGCCGATGCCAAAGCAAGCGCCGGAACAGCGGGCTAAGAATTATAACGAAGTTGCTCTGGGCTATAGTGCGGAACAGGCTCTGGCTGAAGCCAGCCGCTGTATCCAGTGTCCCAAGCATTCCTGTATCGATGGCTGCCCGGTAGAGATAGATATCCCCGGATTTATCCAGGCTATTTGCGATGGTGATATGCCCAGGGCAGTAAGGATACTTAAAGAAAAGAATGCCCTGCCTGGCATCTGCGGCCGGGTCTGTCCTCAGGAGACACAGTGTGAAGTGGTATGTGCCTTGGCCAAGAAAGGGGCGCCAATTGCCATCGGGCGGTTGGAGCGCTATGTGGCTGACTGGGAACGGAATAATATGGGGTCGGCTGGTTTAGTGCCAGACCCAACTCTACCCACAGGTAAGAGAGTGGCAGTGGTCGGCTCCGGACCAGCCGGACTGACAGCTGCGGCTGAACTGGCTAAAATGGGGCATAGTGTTACCCTTTTTGAGGCGCTACATGTAGCCGGTGGAGTATTAATGTATGGCATTCCTGAGTTCAGATTGCCTAAAGAAATCGTGCAGGCTGAAGTGAGCTATGTTACCTCTTTAGGGGTGAAGCTTGAACTGGACTCGGTGGTGGGTAGAAGTGTTACTGTAGACGAGTTACTAAATGGTGGCTACGATGCAGTTTTTCTCGGTACTGGTGCCGGACTGCCCATGTTCTTGAATATCCCCGGTGAGAACCTCAATGGCATCTATTCGGCGAATGAGTTCCTGACCCGGGTAAACCTGATGAAGGCGTATCTGTTTCCGGAGTATGATACTCCGGTGAAGGTGGGCAAAAGGGTAGCTGTGATTGGCGGTGGTAATGTGGCTATGGATTCAGCCCGGTGTGCCCTCCGGCTTGGTGCTGATAAGGTCTATATTGTCTACCGGCGCTCGGAGGTGGAACTGCCGGCCCGCCGGGAAGAGGTAGAGAATGCTCAGGAGGAGGGCATTGAGTTTAAGCTGCTGACCAATCCCAAGCGCTTTCTGGGTAACGAGCGGAACGAAGTGGTTGGTATGGAGTGCTATGAAATGGAGCTGGGTGAGCCTGACGAGAGTGGTCGGCGGAGGCCGATAGTTAAGCCGGGCAGCGAATTTATCATTGATTGTGATGTGGTGGTAGTTGCCCTGGGCACTACCCCTAACCCCCTTATTGCCCAAACCACCGATGGTCTGGAGACTACCAAGTGGGGCACGGTGGTGGTAACTGACGAGACTACCGGCAAGACGGTGAAGGACAGGGTATGGGCGGGTGGTGATGTGGTTACCGGGGCAGCTACGGTGATTAGCGCCATGGGCGCCGCCAAACGCGCCGCTGCCGATATAGATGCGTATTTGAGGGGATAGTAATTTCCTCTCGGCTTATATTTTTATTTAATAAAAGGGGTTATTTCCTCTTCTCCAATGCTTTTCTGATTTTTTCAACCTCATCAATCAAAGTGCTCATATCTTTATATGAGGCCAAATCAGTGCCTATGTAGGGTGTAATCTCTAATGGGCATACTTCTTGAATTCTAGCTCTACCTTCAATAGCCCAATCATATTCAAGGTTAACTGTGTAATCCTTGGGCAATTTAGGATCTCCAATTAGAGCAAATGACGTATCAAAGAAAAAACGAATTTTGTCTTTTGGGGCGAGGTAGTTAATACCATTCTTGAATGCTGGCCATTTATCTAGGGTCTCACCACTAGAACTCTTCAACTTCGGCACTGTTTTGATTTTTATATTTCTGGCTGCACCATTACCATCATTCACTACAGCGATGTAAACCATCCCGTTGCTTGTCATGTCAAATCGAACGAAGATACGCGGGCGGTATTTTAGTTCAAATTCCATATCACGAGTAGCCCTCATTTCTTTAGCCATCGATTCTGTTGACTTCATGTATGAGTATGTGAAGAAGGCTAGAGATATTAAGGCTATCACACTTATGGTACTTAGAAGGATAGTCGGAGCATTTGCTACACCATACTGGTTACTAAGGATAATACCTAAGCTTACAACAAAACCTACACCTACAACGGCTATCCCGACTACTTTAAGAGTGAATTTAAGCCTTTCCATAAATTTCCTCCTCTAATTTTAATTCAGTTATCTAAGTTTATCTCATTATACATCATACACCTTAAACGCAATATTTCTAGGGTGTCTAAGAGGGGCGAAGCCCCTCTTTTTAATAATCTTCCCCCTCTCCTTTGAAGGAGAGAGATACTAGAGGAGAGTTAAAGAGAGGCGGAGCCTCTCTTATATAACCGTTCCCCCTTCCCCTTGACAAGGGGAAGGGGGATAAAGGGGGATGGGGTTTAAAAAATTAAGGGGGTGAGGTAGATAAAATCCCTATTAACAGTCTCCGTTCTGTATCTCGGTATCCAGGCTTAATATAGTCAGTTTACGCTTTGCCTTTCGCCAGTAGTCGGCTACCACAAAGCTAGCTACTCGGCACATCATAGCCTCACTAAATGGCTTGTCTCCGTCTCTGGCTCTAGCAAGGGCTAGCTCAAGTATGATATTATGCCTTATGTCCCCTCTATCCTGTGCTGGCACTTTGTGCTCAAAGCAGTGAGCGGTCTCATATCACTGACGCCACTCACCGTCTAGCTTGGCATAGGATAGGGGGTCGTTATCTTCTGGAAAGGCTAAACTTACCGTCATCGCTTCCCCCTTTCATTGGGCAAGCGTTCAGGTCAGGGCTTTGCCATATTCAATTGCATCTTCTTCTCTCCTGGAGCTGGAGCAATTATTTAAGATAAAAGGCGATTGGCGACAACAGGGGGGCGTAACCGGTTGTTGCCGAGAGCGGGTGGCAGTATGCAATCGGGCGAAATATTCAATGTTGGAGGTCATCACCCCAAAATGGAACACAAGTGCTTAAAAAAGATGTTATAATTTTGACATGGGGTCTAAAATATAATGATGTATGAAATACTTTTCACTCCAGTATCTAATAGGAAATACCAAACATGAGTGAGGTTGTTGGCAAGGAGAGATTATAAGTGGAACAAACTTTGGCAGCGGCTACGCTGGAAGGTATAATTCTTCTATAATATGGGTATTAAGTAAAATAAGGCATGTATAGCATTTCTTGTTTTGGATATCGGGAAGATATTCCCCGTGAAGATGGTGACTGATGACATTCCTGACTAACCTAACTTTGGGAAAAAAGATCACTCTCCTGACTACGCTGGGGCTACTGTTGGGAGTCGGGGTATTTAGCTCTCTGGGCATGCGAGCTGTGAACCAAGCCACAGAAGCAATGCTTCAGGACAGACTGACAACTGCCCGCTTGGTAGCAGACTACGTAGACGAAGCGCTAGGACGCGCTCTCATCGAGTTGAAAAACACTGCCCAGATGATAGAAGGTGACGGGTCAAAGAGCAACCCTGAACCTCAGATAGAAGCACTTGAGGATACATTTTCCCGGTTGTCAATTTATACTCATGGTATCTACCTCCTCAACGAAGAAGGGCAAGTTATATGGAGTAAGCCAGAGATTCTAGGGGTAGAGGGTGTCGATATCTCTGCCTATCCCAGCATCAGCCGGGCTATAAGTAGTAGTGAGTCCAGCATCTCTGGGCTTGTCTCAGCACCGGTGACTGATGCTCCGGTGATCTTTCTTACCAGCCCGACTAAAGAGGGGCAACAAGGAAGCAAAGGCGTGCTCGTTGTGGCTATTGACCTTGCTCAATCGAGTATTGGCGGTTTTATTCAGCCGATAAGACTGGGGGAAACGGGTTATGTTGAGATTATAGACCAAAACGGGATTGTCGTTGCCAGAACTGAGCCTGGACCTAAGCTGGCTCCTTTTGAGAAGAGTGACCATAGTGGTCGCTTTGCAGCACTCATTAGTGCTGCAAAGCCAACCCGTGGGGTATGTCATACCTGTCATGAACCTGAGCAAAAGGTGGAAAAGAAGGATGTGTTGGCCTTCGTGCCCCTCTCTGAGGCTAACTGGGGGGTTGTCGTCCGGCAATCAGAGGAGGAAGCACTTGCCCCGGCTCGCGAATTGCTCCAGAATCTGCTTCTCTTCGGGGTTGGGTTAGTCACCGTTGCTCTCCTGTTCGTGCTAGTAACCACGCGAGACGTCGGCAGGCGCATCAGGATGCTCACTACGGCTTCCCAGAGGATAGCTGAGGGAGACTTAATCAGCCCAGTTACCACCTTGGGAAAGGACGAGGTTGGCACATTAGCTCAGACCCTTGACGATATGAGGGTAAAACTTAAGACTTCCTATGGTGAGCTAGAACAGAAGACAAAGGAACTCTCTTCATTACTTTCGGTTTCTGAGATTCTAACCTCTACCCTTGATCTACCCCGCCTTCTTGATGCTGTTGTCGCTAAAGCAGTAGAGATTATCTCAGGTGCCGATGGGGGGGTGTTGCTCCTCCAGAGTGCCGACCAGAGTAGTGTACTACTGCAGAGTGCCATTGGGATAGACAAGGGGTCTCTTTCTCAGTTCGTATTTGCCCCGGATAGTGAGTCCTCATCAGGCTCGGTTGAGGGGTCGGCAGATGAGAGGCAAAGGGATATGGTCAAAGAGGCTGTCACTGTTTTTCTTGAGTCCGATGCTTTGCGCTCTAAAACACAAAGCTCCATCTGGGCAGAGGTATTTCACCGGCATTGGCATATTGGGAGTCTTATTATGGTAAGCTTTAAAGATACTCAGGCATTCTCGGAATCGGACCGTCGTCTTCTCCAGGCTATAGCCGATTATATTGCTATTGCTATTGAGAGGGCTCAACTGACAAAAGAAGCCGAGGAAGCACAAGCCTTGCACGAGGCAGACCGCTTGAGGTCTCAGTTTATATCCTCAGTCTCCCATGAGCTACGGACCCCACTTACTCTCATCAAGGGCTATTCTACCTCGCTGCTTCGTCAAGATGCCTCCTGGGACAAGGAAACCCAGCAAGAGTTCCTGCAAATTATCGATGAAAAGACCGACGAATTGCGCGACCTGATTGACAAGCTCCTGCAGTCAGCTAAATTGGAAGCTGGTGCCCTCAAGCTGGAAAAGGAGCCATTGCTTATACCCCGACTTACCCAGAGGGTAGTGGAAGGCATAGCCTTAAGAGTAAAGAAACACAAGTTTACTCTGGAATTTGCCCCTTCTTTCCCTGTGATTGAGGCTGATGTTCGCTGTATAGAGCAGGTATTACGCAATCTCGTGGAAAACGCCATAAAATACTCACCAGAGGGCGGTGAGATTGTTATCGCTGGTGAAGTCAAAGATGGTAAAATCGTCGTCAGTGTCAGCGATGAAGGGGTGGGTATTCCTTCAGAACACCAAGATAAGATTTTCGAGCGATTCCATAGGGTGGATAGTCCGTTGACCCGTGGTACCCCTGGCAGTGGACTCGGGCTATCTATTGCTAAAGGCCACGTGGAAGCTCACGGTGGTGAGGTCTGGCTGGAAAGTACAATCGGTAAAGGGAGTAAGTTCTATTTCAGCTTACCCTTGGACCAAGGCGAAAAAAGCAAATAAATATCAGGGCAAGGTAGGAGATGGTGAAAAAAACCTCGATTCTATTGGTTGATGATGATCCTAAGCTAATCAGGTTGGTGCGCGCCAATCTGGAGTCAGTGGGCTATCGGGTTCTCGTAGCCATGGACGCTCGTTCTGCCCTCGAGCTTGTTAATATGGAGATGCCGGACATGATTATACTGGATATCATGCTGCCGGAGATAGATGGATATGAGTTCTGCCAGCAGGTCAGGGAGTTTTCGACTGTGCCAATCATCATGCTTACTGCCAAGGTAGAGGATGTAGACAAGGTAAGGGGGCTGAAATTAGGAGCTGATGACTACCTGACCAAGCCCTTTAGTATTCAAGAGCTGCTAGTCAGGATAGAAGCCGTGTTACGTCGCGCTGGGTCCTCTGAAGAGACCAGAGCTCCTCGTACCTTCACCTGTGGCGATGTTTCCATTGACGTCGTACAACGTAGAGTTATGGTGCGGGGGCAGGAAGTGGCATTGACACTGACTGAGTATAAGCTCTTGTCCCAATTGGTGAGCAATGCTGGGCGAGTGATGCTGCATCAGGAGCTGCTGACCAGGGTGTGGGGAGCCGAATATCAAGATGAACTAGAATACCTCAGAGCCTATATCCGCCATCTGCGCCAGAAGATAGAGGAGGACCCGCACCAGCCCAAATATATCCTTTCTAAACCCGGAATCGGCTACATTTTTGTCAGTCCTGTGTGAAAAGATTCAGCCAGTGACGTTTTCATAGAGCACTTCTTGTAAGAGGTGCTTTTCTTGTTGTTAATTCGCTTGATTTTTTCACAAATTTTTCACTTTTTGTACCTGAATTTTTATGCCTTTTTCATTTTAAAACAAGTAAAATTGGAGAGGAGGAAGGATTGAGACATGCCAGCAAAGCGTAACGGCGCAAAGCGGCTCTCAGTTTTGGTCGTTGATGACGACCGGGAAATAGGTAGGCTGATCAGGTACAACCTGGAAGATAAAGGCACCCAAGTTGTTGAAGCCGCTACTGGTCTTGACTGCATCAGAATACTGCGTGAGGTAAAGGTAGACCTTATCATGTTGGACATCAGGTTGCCAGACTTCAGTGGTTGGGGCATCCTGAGTCTGCTCAGATTGACCGAGCCGCTGCGGCATATACCGGTAATCGTAGTCTCAGTGGAGCCTCCCGACACGACTTTAATAGAGCAACTCAAGCCGGAGGACTATATTCAAAAGCCTTTTGACATAAGTGACCTGCTGGTGCGGGTGAGAAAGGTTATTGGTTCAAGAAGTGCCAGTGAGTAGCTCGTTAACAAGGTCATACGATGGAGGTACCTATGATAGACGCTAAGTAATAAACCCGGGAATGATTAAAATGGCTAAATTAGGAGGTTTTTAATTGAAAAAATTATCTCTTGTAGTGTCCCTAGTGGTGATAGTGGCAGTTCTAATGGCCGCCTGTGCAACTCCAGAGCCAACTCCATCGGAGCAAAAGTTCTCGCTGGGAATAAGCGATAACTCCGATGAGAACAAGAACGGTGCCCCTATCCTGACCTTGAAGTTTGGAGAGGGGACACCAAGCGCTAATACCGTGGTAGCCAACAAGGGCACCCCTACCATTGATGGCAAGGATGGTGATGCTGCCTGGGGGCAGGCTTCGGAGGTGAACCTGGGGTTTCCTGTCCTGAAAGGTGGAGGCCCCACCAAGGCAATAGTTAAGGCTGCCTATGATGATAATAACATTTACTTCTTGGTGAAATGGCAAGACCCCACCGGCACGGAGACCATCCATAAGAAGATGTGGACCTATACTGCGGCTGACAAGACATGGAAGCAGACCAGCAACGAGGACCGGGTCTATTTCCTGTTCAACATTAACGCTACCGATTTTGATACTGGTTGCGCCGTATATTGCCACGTCGGTAATTCAGAGTGGGATGTTTCCCAAAGCAAGATGGGGATGAACAAGTCCGGGGAGACCCTTGATGTCTGGCACTGGAAGGCAGCCAGGACAAACCCCACGGGCTATGCCGAAGATAAGTACTGGGTAGACTTGACCCAAGCCGATGAGGTGACCTATGAGGGGCAGACGGTGCTAAGGACACGTCTCCCTGACGAGGGCAGTGGCTTTGCTTCAGACAATAAAGAGGGTAACTTACCCAAGTCTATGCACAAGAATGACCCCGGGGCTAATGTTGACTTCCTCTTCGAGGCGGATGCAGTTCCTTTTGACCCTAATGCCAGCTGGGAGGATGGTGACACCATTCCCGGATATATAGTGAAGACGGGGACTGATAGCCGAGCTGATGTGGTGGCAGTGTCTACATACACTGACGGAACCTGGGTAGTAGAATTCAAGAGAAGCCTCATCACTAATAACCCGGACGACGTTCAATTTAAGTAATACGGCAAAGTAACGCTCAGTAGCCCGATTTTAGTCTGATGGCTATGTTCCAAAAAACCATTAGACAAAAAGTCAGATAAAAAGGAGGACACAAAATATGGATGCTTGGTTTATTTTTCTTATTGTTGTAGTAGTATTGGTGCTATTAGCCTTTAGCATCAAGATTGTGAAGCAGTATGAGCGGGGGGTAGTGCTTCGCTTCGGGCGACTGGTTGGAGTGAGAAATCCCGGCTTCAATGCCATCATCCCCTTTGTTGATCGCATGACCAAGATTAGCCTTCGTATCGTGCCCTTTGTCCTGGAACCTCAAGAAGTAATAACCAAGGATAATGTGACCGTCAGAGTGGATGCCGTGGTCTACTTCATGGTGATTGATCCGGTGAAGGTGGTGATTAATGTTGAGGGATACCGGCAGGCTATTATCCAGCTCGCCCTAACTACCCTCCGAAGCGTTCTCGGACAGTCAGAGCTGGACGAGCTGCTCGCCCATCGTGACCAGATAAATCTGAGACTGCGGCAGATTATCGACGGGCAAAGCGAGGAGCCATGGGGAATCAGGGCAACCCTGGTGGAGGTCAAAGATGTTCTCCTCCCTGAGGCAATGCAACGGGCTATGGCCAAGCAGGCTGAGGCGGAACGAGAAAAGCGGGGCAAGGTTATCCACGCTCAGGGTGAATATCAAGCTGCCCAAACCCTGGCACAAGCGGCTGAGATTATCCAGACTCAGCCGGCGGCCTTGCAGCTACGCTACCTCCAAACTCTAGTTGAGATGGCTGGCGAGAGGAACAGCACCATCATCCCGTTGACCGTGGATATCGTTAATGCTTTATCCAATATCCCCAAGTCGAGTCAGCGATAGGTAGAGCGTTGCCTGGGGCGTTGAAAACCAACTACAGGTAGTTTTTCGCCCGACGATGGAAGGGAGAAGCTTACGTGCAGCCTAAGGACAGGGACCTAACACGGCGCCAGTTTATCAAAAGAGCGGCGGGAACAATGGGATTGCTGGCTGCCCTATCTTCCCCGTTGTTCCCAGTATTGACCAGGGTCAAGGCGGCAGACAGTACTTCCGAGCTAGCCTCGACGAAGGAGAAAATTCGTGCCTGGTGCATGGTCATTGACCTGAAGAAGTGCGAAGGGTGTGTCACCATTGACACACCACCCCAGTGCACCCAGGCATGCACCATAGGGCATTTCGTCCCTAAGGGGCAACAGTGGATTGAGGTCTATGAAGCAGAGCTCCCCGGTGGCGGCACCTATTTTCTGCCCGCTCCATGCTATCAGTGTGAGAATGCTCCCTGCGTTAATGTTTGTCCGGTAGCGGCTACTTACCACGATAAGGATGGCGTTGTTCTCATTGACCACCACCGCTGTATTGGCTGCCGCATGTGCATGGCAGCCTGCCCCTACCAGCGGCGTTTCTTCAACTGGAGCTCCCCAGAGCTCCCTCCCGAAGCTGCCTTTGCTGAGTACTCCCCCCTGTATCCCGTCCCGGCAGTAAAGGGAACCGTTATCAAGTGCATGTTCTGTGCCCACTTTCTGCGTGACGGTAGGCTGCCGTACTGTGTGACAGGCTGCCCGATGAAGGCATTATATATGGGTGACCTTAACGAAGACATGGCCAGCAACGGCGTGGAGGTGGTGAAACTATCCAAGTTCCTCGATGAAAATGACGCCTACCGTTATAAGGAAGAGCTAGGCACTCAGTCCCGGGTATGGTATCTGCCAGGTCATGGGCAGGACTTTGGCAGGAAGCCTAATGACCCCCGCCAGCTTAAGCCGGCGACATGGTCCTGGGGGGGAGAAGGCTACGAGCGCCGACCCGGTATATGGCCCTGGGGTAAGGAGTCTAAATGAGGGCAAGAGGAGCCGGAGGTTATCGCGAGCGGTTGGAGCGCACCATGCTCAATCCGCTAACCCAAACCAGCACCGTCTATTATGCCTTCGTTACTTTCCTACTGGTGGTAGTTGCCTGGGGCCTCTACGCTTATATCGTACAGCTCCGCTATGGACTCGGCGTCACTGGAATGCGGGATGTAGTCGTGTGGGGATTCTATATTGTTAACTTCGTTTTCTTTCTCGGCATTGCCATGGCTGGAACTGTTATCTCTGCCATCCTCAGACTTACCCACGCCGGCTGGCGCACCCCGGTTACGCGTATGGCTGAGGTTATCACCGTGGCAGCACTGATGATAGGGGCTTTGATGCCCATTATAGACTTGGGACGCCCTGACCGAGTGTGGCATCTCATTGTTTACGGGCGTTTCCAGTCAGCTATTATGTGGGATATTATTGTGATTACCACCTACCTGGTTGGGAGTCTCATCTACCTCTACCTGCCACTAATCCCGGACTTAGCCCTGATGCGGGATCGACTAGGTCAAGAGGTCTCCGCTTTCAAGCGGAAGGTCTACACCCTCCTCGCCATGGGTTGGCAGAACTTGCCAGAGCAACGGCAGCGGCTGGAGAAGGCCATCGGTATCATGGCAGTGGCGATAATACCTATGGCCATACTTACTCATACTGTGGCCTCATTTATCTTTTCCTGGATGCTGCGTCCGGGCTGGGATAGTACCATCTTCGGTATCTACTTCGTCATCGGAGCTATCTTCTCCGGCATTGCTACAATTCTTATCGTCATGGCTATCTCCCGCAAGCTCTACCACCTGGAGGAGTACCTCACTGAGAAGCACTTCCGCTACCTGGGCTACTTGCTGCTAACCTCGCTTTTCCTCTATCTCTACCTCGTCATCACTGAGTACCTGACGGTGGGCTATAAGTTGCAGATGGATGATAAACATCTCCTGGAGCTTCTCATGTTGGGGAAGAACGCCCTCTGGTTCTGGTTCTTCGTCGTGGCAGGAATAGTAATACCCGCTTTCCTTCTTATCTTCCGTCGAGGACGCACCATCCCCAGGATTGTAATCGCATCTATATTGGTGACTGTGGCAATGTGGGTGAAACGGTTTATTATTACAGTACCCAGCCTTCAGGTGCCCCTGATGCCCTTTGAGTTCGGGGCTTACACCCCCACCTGGGTGGAATGGTCGATTACCGCTGCAGCCTTTGCCGCGTTCATGCTAATCTTCGCTCTCGTTGTCAAATTCATACCCGTAATCTCCATTTGGGAGATGGCAGAAGAAACCGAAACACAAGCATCGCCACAACCCAGGGAGGGACCGGAGCCAAGCCTTTCCTTCCCGGAGGGGAGGTAAGCAGGGTATGAATAAGTCCAAGTTAGTGTTTATTGCTGTAGCTGCAACCCTTCTCCTGTGGGTTTTGGCTACTGCTGTCCTCGCCCAAGAAGAGACTGAGGTTCCGTCTCCCTATGCTGGATTGAAGAACCCCTTCCCTTGGAGTGATGCCTCAGCACAGGAGACGGGCAAAGGGCTATACCAGCAGTCCTGCCTGGGCTGCCATGGTGCCAACGGCAGTAGCATAGCCGGTTCTGATTTTAGCGCTGCGGATTACCCCCGTAGCCTAGAGGAAAGACCAGACCTTTATTTCTGGATACTAAGCGAGGGCAGGCTAGATAAGGGGATGCCTCCCTACAAATCTTCCCTTTCTGAGGAGCAGCGGTGGCAAATCATCACCTACCTCTGGTCCCTCGGGACAACAGTTGCCCCCCCTGAGGTAACCCCACCATCTACAGGAGAGGGCGGTAGCTTGCTGCTGACTACACCTGAGCAGGCTCAGTCTGGGCAGCAACTGACCTTGAGTGCCGTCCTTCAGGATAGCCAGGGTAAGCCTATCAGCGGTGCCACGGTAAAGTTCTTTATCAGGACGGACTTCTTTACCAGCGGCTTGATGGAAATTGGGGATGCGTTAACCAATGATGAGGGAGTTGCGGTCTTTGGGTATATTCCCCGACAGACAGGCGATATACAGGTAGTAGCCCGGTATGAAGCTATCGAAACAGCCACAACGGTCAGCCTAGCCGAGAGCGCTGAACCCTTCTACCAAACCGAAATTGGCATCCGTCTCCCGGCTCCCGGACCAGAGATTTTTGTCGGTCCCGAGTCGGCTCTCGAACTTGGGGAGGGGGGCAAAGCCCCAACGAGTGCCTTTCGACTACCTGCTGGCATACTCTCTGGGCTCCTGCTCTTGGTTGCCGCCGTGATGCTCATTTGGTCCACCTACTTCCTCGTTATGTATCAGGTGTTTCGTATTCCGATAGTCGAGGAGATAGGAGACACAAATACAAGGCTTGTTCCCTTGATTGGTATGGCAGTGGTGGTGGCACTAGGCACTCTGCTGGTGTTGATGCTCGTCACCGGCCCTTATTCCCACTTCCATGTGCTTCCGTAGTTAAGTAATCACCAGAATAATATAGATAGGGATGAGAGCTGAAGAATGCAACATTTAGTTAGGGCTGGAGCAGTATTATTCGCTGTGCTTATAGTCGTTTTTGTCGTGCCCAGAGTGCTACCCACCCCAGCTTTTCTTGAAGACTATGGCTTTCACCCACGGCAGACTGAGGAAGATACGGAGAAGTGGGCAAGCCTGCCAATCCAGTATGTCAGCTCCTCTGTTTGCCTTGATTGCCACCAAGATAAATATAGTATCTGGGAAAAGGCGGACCATAGAACAGTTAGCTGTGAGAATTGTCATGGACCGGCAAGGGAACATCTGGAAACAGGGGCAAACCTAGTAGTGGATACCTCAAGAGAGCTCTGTGGATTATGCCACGCCAAGCTTGTTTCCCGACCCAGCGACTTTCCGCAAGTGAATATGGAAGAGATGGGGGAGCAAGCCGAGTGTGTAACCTGCCATGACCCACATGACCCTCGGGCAGGAATGCCTCCCCAAGTCCCACATACCTTAGAGGGACGCACTGATTGTCAGTTGTGCCATGGTTCGCATGAGCCTTGGGTTACACTGCCACCTGAGATTCCACACACCTTAGAGGGACGTAGTGAGTGCCTGTCGTGTCATGGTCCGACGGAATTCAGAGGAGCAACGCTACCTCTGGTTCCACACACCTTAGAGGGACGCAGTGACTGCCTCGTGTGCCACAATGCCGGGGGAATCAAGCCTTTTCCTGAAGACCATATCGGGCGCACTAGTACCACCTGCTTGAATTGTCATCGGAGTAAGTAGGGTATGAAAAAGGACATTTCGCGTCGTGATTTCATAAAAACCGGGGGCAAGGGTTTGCTGGGAGGAATCCTTATTTATAGCATTCCGTCCCTCCTGCGAAATCGTATATCAACGGAAGCTAGTGCCAAGTCTGTTAACGCAGCGGACGTTGACGAATACCGCTGGGAAAAGCATTACTGGGGGTTCGTCTGTGATAACGAGAGATGCATCGGCTGCGGCCGGTGTGTCGTGGCTTGCAAACTGGAAAACAAGGTCCCCTGGGAGCCGGAATACAACCGAACCTGGGTAGAGAGATATGTCATCAACGAGGACAGGGAGATTTTCGTAGATTCTCCGAACGCAGGTAGAGATGGGTTTGAAGCTGAGTCCAGCAACTTGAAGTACCGGAATCTGAAGGTCTCGAAAAGCTTTTTTGTTCCCAAACTATGTAACCAGTGCGATAATCCTCCCTGCGTAACCGTTTGTCCGGTGGGTGCCACTTACATGACCGAGGATGGGGTTGTCTTGGTCGACCAGGAACACTGCATCGGGTGCAGGTATTGCATACAGGCATGTCCCTATGGGGCCAGATTCATGCTTCCCGATTTCTCAACAACTCATTTCGGGCAGGTAAGGGTGGTGGATAAATGCACCTGGTGTTACCACCGCATCCACAAGGGACTTCTTCCAGCCTGTGTGGAGGCATGTCCGGTGGGGGCAAGGATTTTTGGCGACCTGCGAGACCCTGAAAGTCCAGTGCGCAACATACTGCGAGAAAAGCGCATCTATGTCTTGAAACCAGCTTTGGGGACTGAACCGAAGGTCTATTATGTTGGATTTGAGAAGGGGGTGCACTAGGCGGTGGTAGAATTCGTATATCCTAATGAAGGCGTGATAGAGTGGGGTCTGCTCATTGCTATCTATCCCTACATCACCGGATTGGTGGCTGGTGCCTTCGTAGTGTCGTCACTCTACCATGTATTCGGGATAAAGACACTTAAGCCAGTTGCCCGATTCTCTCTAGTTACCGCGCTGGCTTTCCTTCTAGTTGCGCCTCTACCTTTGCTTGTCCACCTGGGACGACCAGAAAGAGCGCTGGAAATGTTTTTAACGCCGAATCTCACCTCCGCTATGTCCGCCTTCGGTTATATATGGCTACTATATCTGCTTTTAGTGCTTGTGGAGGTGTGGCTTGTGTTTCGGCCAGATATCGTGAGGTACGCTGGCTCAAGTGAAGGCATCAAGAAAACCATTTACTCCGTGTTAGCATTAGGGGTCTACGACACACCAGAAGAATCCTCCGCCATCGATAAGAAGCTCATTAAAGTGCTAGCCTTCATTGGAATCCCAGCCGCCTTCCTCCTTCATGGCTACGTTGGCTTTATATTTGGAGCAGTTAAAGCTAATCCGTGGTGGTCTACTCCGTTAATGCCAGTCATCTTCCTGTTATCAGCTATAGTTTCTGGCATAGCACTATTAATTGTAATGTATGTCATTGTAACGAAAATTAGAAAAGTACCCCTTGAGCATGGTTGCCTGAGTTCCCTGACACTCTGGTTACTGGGTTTTCTCAGCGTGGACGTAGTTTTAGAAGGCTTAGAGGTCTTTACCATGCTCTACGAATCTGAGGAGAGCTGGGGCATTATTTCCCAGCTTATAACTGAAAAAATAGCCATCAGCTACTTTGGTATCCAGTTTATCTTGGGCTCTGTGCTTCCACTATTTATCCTGGGGTTCATTGAACTAAGTAAGTTAGGTGAATATGTTAAGACATCTATAAGAGTTCTGTCTGCCAGTCTCGTGCTCATTGGGGTCTTTGCCATGCGCTGGAATGTGGTAATAGGGGGACAGTTGATATCCAAGAGCCTGCGGGGTTTCACGAGCTATAGCCCACCTCTCTTAGGTATAGATGGGATAATTGTTGCCACAGTGTTTATGATACTACCATTCATAATCTTCGCGGTAATAGTCTATTTTATTCCCCCCTGGCAGGAAGAGATTAAGCTACCGGAGCGAAGAAGGTTAAGCTTTTGAAGGGTAACCTTAAGTGAAGAAGGCAACCAAGGAGGGTTTAACTATGGTTAAGCAAAATCCTACAACTAGCAATGTACTGCGCACCGGGGGGGCCTTCACTGCAGTCTTCAGTTTGGCGATGGGTTTACTTGTTTTGTTCGTTATACCCGGTGCATGTACCTTTGTCAACGGACTCGGATTGCTTATCCTAAGCTTCCTATTTGTAGCTGGGGTCATCGCTTTTTTCCTCGGGAAAGGTTTGTTACGTAAAAAGATGGTAGAGACTAATCCCAAAGGTGGCCCTGAGGATAACAGATGAGCTCTATGTTGGCAAGAAGGTAGTAGAGACGAGACTTGATTTAAGCTCTGGAGTACGGGTATGATTGTTGTGACAAACCCAGTACTATGGTGAAGGGATACAAGGGCACCGAAATATAAGCAAACTAATATATGGGGGAGGTATAAGACAATGCCATTTCGAATTGGACCATGGGAGATCGGCCTCATTCTGGTGATTATCTTGATTGTCTTCGGAGTGGGGAAACTCCCGCAAGTAGGTAGTGCTATTGGCAAGGGGCTGCGAGCCTTCCGTAAGGAACAGCGTGGCGAAGAGGAAATGCCCAAACCAAAAAGAAAGTTCGCCAAGAAGGCAGCCAATGATAGCACAAAGCAAGAGGAAAGCTAAAATTCCTAGAGCTGCAGACATAAGGTTATCGTTCGTAAACAGTAGCTGAATTAGCTCATGACTTAATCTTGAAGTAGTCAGTAGTGAGGCAAGGTAATGGATTTTTTCGGCATCGGCCTGGGGGAAATATTGCTTATCCTTGTTGTTGCCCTGATAATATGGGGGCCAGGAAGGATAGTCGACGTTGGTAAGACACTGGGGAAGACGGTGCGTATCCTGAGGAAAGCGACCTTTGACCTAACCGCGCAGATAACCAGAGAGACAGAAGAGCAAGAGAAAGAACGTCCGCCGCAGCAATCCAAAGGTAATTAGTATTTAGGCAGGTAGGGTATTAACGGGAATGAGCAATGACAGGAAATTGACTGCTCTCGGGCATTTCTCTGAACTGCGGAACCGCCTAATCAGGTGTGTTATTGCTGTATTAATTACTACTATTATATCCTTTGTATTTGCCAAGCAGATTTTCCATATTTTGATTTTGCCAGCGGAGGGCATCAACCTGATCTATATCGGGATGACAGAGATGGTTGGCACCTATATGAAGGTGTCCCTCGCCAGTGGTGTTATACTGGCAATGCCCTACCTAGTTTATCAGCTTATTATGTTTATCTCCCCAGCACTTACCCACAAGGAAAAGAGGTACGTTTATCTGGTACTTCCTT
>SDBU01001575.1_pt1 | contig 32185 bp, 20 predicted proteins | sample 2277071 | NCBI WGS metagenome assembly SDBU01 (sample SAMN10397929, study PRJNA504765) | marine sediment metagenome | isolation source: marine sediment core GS08_GC12, 126 cmbsf | place: Arctic Ocean: Gakkel Ridge, Loki's castle | collected 2008 | reverse complement strand
TTGGCCTGGGCGATGCCCTTGCTGTGCGCCGGGTCTATCCGGCCGTTGCCAGCCACCTGCGCGTAACGGACACCGTTGTTCGGAAGGAACGCGCTCGGCGGCTGGTAACCCTCGAAGACGGTCGAGTAGTCGGTGATGAAGCTCGCCCTGAGATAACCGGCTAATGTTTATGAGAACGTCTATATTTATGCATCCCCTTCGGGTATTACCAACGCTCACGGTGGTGGTTGTCGCCTTTGTTTTAATTGCCGTCACGGCAGGGCCGGTGGCAGCGTCCGACATAGCAACTGTGAAGGGTTATTACAAGAGCTTCTTCGTCGCTTTTGACCAGCCCGCGTGCAAGGGATGCGGGGCTGAAAGCAACCAACCAACGACAGGGTCAGTCAATAACCGGCTGCGCCTGGAAGGTCGTCTGCAACTGACCGGCCGGATCGATTTTAACCTGGCCTATGATCTCGCTCCCCGGGTACAGGACCCCAGCCTGTTTGAGGAAACGTCCTTTCGGAGAAATGTGGAACCGGGCAGCTACCGTCTGGTCGATCTTAACCGGCAGCTCTACCCCGCTCCCTCGGATACGGTCGGCAGCTTTGCCGTGATGCACAATCTTGACCGGGCGGTCCTTACGGTGAGGGCACCCAGTTTTGACGTCTACGTCGGCAGACAGGCCATCGCCTGGGGTTCGGGTCATGCCGTAAACCCCACCGATCTGTTCGTTCCCTTCAATTATAGTGAACTGGACACGGAGGATCGGGTCGGAGTGGATGCCGTTCGTGTGCGGGTGCCGTTAGGATTCATGGCGGAAATAGATGCCGGTTACGTGTTTGGAGATGAGAGCCGTTTCTCACGCAGCGCAGCGTTCGCCCGCACGAAGTTCTACGTGGAACGTACCGATCTGTCACTGATGGCCGTAGCATTCCGGGAACACCTGCTGTTAGGCTGGGACATTACCCGACCTTTCGGAGGAGCCGGATTCTGGATGGAAGGCGCCACGGTCCTGGTCACGGCATTGAGTGAAGATGACGTTGCTCATGACGCCGATTATTTCCGAGGATCGGTCGGCTGCGACTACAGTCTCTGGGGTGGTATTTACCTGTTCGCGGAGTATCACTACAACGGGCCGGGTGCTCGCCGGACAAAAGACTACCTGGACAACCTGTCCACGGCGGCTTACACAGATGGGGGCACCTTCCTGATGGGCCGTCACTACTTTATCCCCGGGATATCCGTGCCGGCCACGCCGCTGCTGACGGTCGGCGGTGAAGCGCTGGTCAACCTGACGGACCCCTCCGTTCTGCTGGTGCCCGGTATCGACTATAGTCCGGCCCAGGATGTTTACCTGGCTGTCGGGGCTTATATCGGCGTCGGCCGCTCGTCACGATCATCTACCAAGGGAAGTCAGGAAGAGCAAGTCAGATGGCGTTCGGAGTTCGGCGGTTACCCGGATATGTACTATACATCGTTTCGGGTTTACTTCTGAGCGGCATAAGGGATTGACGGGCAAAACGGCCACCGGTAATCAGGTGATGTCCATTGTCCCGGTGAGAATTCCACTGTGGTCGCTAAACTCAAGCTCAACCGGTATGGACCGACACTCCCGGGTACTGCTGCCGGGCTTTGCCCTGACTGCCGAACAACTTGATCTTCTGCCTGACGACCTCCTCCACTGCCGATCTGGCGGGCTGATTGATCTTCCTGGGGTCAAACAGTTCCGGATTGTCGGTCAGCACCTGGCGCAGCGACGCCGTGTAGGCCAGTCGCAGGTCGGTATCGATATTGATCTTATTGATGCCGCACTCGATTGCCCGCCGGTAGGCTTCGTCCGGGACGCCCCTGGCGTCGGCGATCTTACCGCCGTACTGAACCAGTTTCTGCGTCAGTTCCTGAGGAATACCACTGGCTCCGTGGAGGACCAGGGGGATACCCAGGCGTTTCTTAATAACCTCCATGCGATCGAAATCAAGCCGCGCTTCATCCTTAAATTTATATGCTCCGTGACTGGTCCCGACGGCAATCGCCAGCGTATCACACCCGCTCTCCTCGACGAAGCGGCAAGCCTCATCGGGGTCGGTCAGAAAGGCGTCTCTGGCATCGACGTTGACATCATCCTCGATTCCGCCCAGTCGACCCAACTCGGCTTCGACCGTGACCCCTCGCAGGTGGGCATAGTCGACTACTTCGCGGGTCATGCGGATGTTTTCTCCCAACGGATAATGGGAGCCGTCGATCATAACCGATGTGAAACCGGCATCTATACACTCACAGGCTACCTCCACCGTCGGACCATGATCGAGATGCAGAGCCACCGGAACCGGAACCTGTTGAGCAGCGGTTCTTACCAGGGCTACAATATTGTGCAGACCGGCATACTTGATGCCACTGGTGGAGACACCCAGAATCAGCGGCGATTTCATCTCAGCAGCCGCTTTCAGAACGGCCTGGGTGAACTCCAGGTTGCTGACATTGAACTGTCCGATCGCATAGCGATTCTTGTTGGCATCGGCGTACATCTCGTTCAACACGACTAAGGGCATAACTACTCCCGTGCTTGGTGGACCACCTGTTTTCGTTTGACACTATTGCTGCTAATCTCATAATTTACGCCATAATAGATTATCGGCACCGTTGGCCGATACCTAAGGCGCCCCGGTCGGTATGCCGCCTGACCGGCAGGAACCGGGGCAGGCCGGAAACCGGCGCAGCTCCGACAAATAGCGATTTATGAATTGTTCTATGCCGGTGCCGATATTATTCTTAGTAAGGAGATACATTCACTTAGGCCACCGGCCGGAACAGAGAGGACAAACATGTCGGTAAAACGTCTGATCAGCAATTACGGGCTTGAGAACCACGGCATTACCAATGCCGGGACGGTTCACTGGAATTACAACACACCAACGTTGTACGAGGAAATCATCCGCAATGGTGAGGGCATGATGGCTCACCTGGGGCCGATTGTCGTCCGTACTGGTCTGCATACCGGACGGGCCGCCAAGGATAAGTTTATTGTCAAGGAACCCGATTCACAGGATAATGTCTGGTGGGGTAAGGTCAACAAGCCATTTACCCAGGAAAAATTCGACATGATGTTCCGGCGCCTGCAGGCGTACCTCCAGGGCAGAAAACTTTACGTGCAGGACTGTGTTGCCGGCTGGGACCCCAAATACCGTCTGCCTATCCGCGTCGTCACGGAAACCGCCTGGCACAATCTATTTGCGCGCACCATGTTCCTTCAGACTCGCTGGGAAGAGCTGGAGAATCACGTGCCGGAGTTCACAATTCTGCATGTTCCCAATTTCCAAGCCATCCCCGAGGTGGACGGCACTCATTCCGAGGCTTTCATATTGCTCAACCTGGGCCGTAAGATTGTACTGATCGGCGGTACTGCCTATGGCGGCGAAATCAAGAAGTCGATCTTTACCGTGCTTAACTACCTGTTGCCCCAGGAAAACGTGCTTTCCATGCACTGTAGCGCCAACGTCGGCCGGGAAGGTGACGTGGCTCTCTTCTTTGGTCTTTCCGGCACAGGAAAAACGACACTGTCGGCGGATCCTCAGCGGCAGTTGATCGGCGACGACGAACATGGCTGGAGCCCCGACGGGGTGTTCAATTTTGAGGGTGGTTGTTACGCCAAAGTGATCAACCTCTCCCCTGAATCGGAACCGGAAATATACAGCACCACCCGCCGCTTCGGCACCTTACTTGAAAACGTCGGTTTCGACCCGATAACGCGCCGGATCGACCTCAATGATGCCTCCCTGACTGAGAATACCCGCGCCGCCTATCCGCTGCGGCACATCCCCAATATAGTGAAAGAAGGCAAAGCCGGACACCCGCGAAACGTGATTATGTTGACGGCTGATGCTTTTGGCGTGATGCCGCCGATCTCCCGGTTGACGCCGGCACAGGCAATGTATCACTTCATCTCCGGCTATACGGCCAAAGTCGCCGGCACCGAATCCGGAGTGACCGAGCCGACGGCGACTTTCTCCGCCTGTTTTGGGGCGCCTTTCATGGTACTGCATCCATCGCGTTATGCCGAATTGCTGGCTGACCGGATTCGGCAACACAAGGTTAACTGCTGGCTGGTAAACACCGGCTGGAGTGGCGGACCGTACGGGGTCGGCGAGCGTATCAGCATCAAGCACACGCGGGCGCTTCTCAACGCCACCTTAGACGGTTCCCTCAACAAGGTCAACTTCAATAAGGACCCGATCTTTGGCGTCCAGGTACCGACCTCGTGTCCCGGAGTTCCGCAGGAAATACTCAACCCGCGCAACACCTGGTCTGATAAGGAAGCCTTCGACAAGAAGGCAGAACACCTGGCCGGTCTTTTCACCGAGAACTTCCGGCAGTTTGAGGATCAGACACCCGAGGACGTGAAGAGTGCCGGACCCAGGGCAACTACCCTGGTATAAACGACCAGCCATTATCCGAGCCTGATCATAGCTGTCAGATCGGGCTCGGATTATTTAGGAGCCGCCAATGCCGAAGTCATACGATACCTTCCGGGTTCAGGCCACGTTGCCCGAAGAACTGGAGAACCTCAAGGAACTGGCCTTTAACCTCCATTGGAGTTGGAATCACGAGACAATCAACCTGTTTCGGCGGCTGGACCGGGATTTGTGGAACTCCACCAAACACAATCCGGTGAAAATGTTAGGTGTAATCAAGCAGGACAAGCTTGGCCAGGCAGTTCGCGATGAAGGATTCATGGACCAGATGCAGAGAGTCCACCGAGTCCTTCAGGAACATCTGACCGGCCGGACCTGGTTTGAGAGTCAGTACGGACGATTCGACTCGCCCAAAATTGCCTATTTCTCGATGGAGTTCGGACTTACCGAGTGCCTGCCGATCTACTCCGGTGGACTGGGCATTCTTGCCGGTGACCATCTGAAATCCGCCAGCGAACTCGGCTTACCGCTGGTGGGCGTGGGGTTGCTGTACCAGCAGGGTTATTTCCAGCAGTACCTCAATGCCGATGGCTGGCAGCAGGAGACATATCCTAACAATGATTTCTATAATCTACCGGTTCAACTGGAGACAGATGATTCCGGTAGTCCAGTACTGGTGGAGGTTCCTTTCCCGGAACGCGTGGTTCGAGCTCAGGTTTGGCGAGCACAGGTGGGGCGGATTCCCCTTTACCTGATGGACACCAATATTCCGGAGAATCGTTACAACGATCGAAAAATCACCTATCAACTCTATGGCAGCGATAGCGAGACGCGCATTCAACAGGAATTGATCCTGGGCATCGGCGGGATGAAAGCGCTGCGTCAACTGGGGCTGCACGTCCGCGTCTGTCACATGAACGAAGGCCACGCCGCTTTTCTATCCCTGGAACGGATACGACACAGAAAAGCCAAAGACAAGCTTTCCTCTCAAGAAGCGCTGGAAGTGGTCAAGGCGGGCACTTTCTTTACCACGCACACGCCGGTTCCGGCCGGAATTGATGAATTCAATTCCGAACTGGTCGAAAAGTACGTCGGGCATTATCTCCAGCATTGCGGCCTCGACAGAAACACCTTTCTATCGTTGGGGCGGCGAGACTCCTCTAATCGCCACGAGCCGTTCAACATGGCGCTGCTGGCTTTGAGAACAACCGCTTCGGCCAACGGCGTCAGCCGTCTGCACGGAGAAGTATCTCGCGGGATGTGGCGCGGCGTATGGCCCGACGTTCCCCTGGAAGAGATTCCTATCGATCACGTTACCAACGGCATCCACACCCGTTCCTGGACGTCCAGCGAGATGTCGGATTTATTGCTGCGCTACCTGGGACCGAACTGGCTGAGGAAACCGGCCGATCAGTCGATATGGGAGCGGGTCGATCGCATCCCCGACGTCGAACTGTGGCGTGTACACGAACGACGACGAGAAAGGCTGGTAGCCTTCACGCGACGGCGGTTGATCGAACAACTCCGGCGTCGGGGCGCCAGCGCCAGGGAAATCGACATTGCCTGCGAAGTGCTCAACCCGGAGGCGCTGACTATCGGCTTTGCCCGTCGTTTCGCCACCTACAAGAGAGCGACACTTCTGCTCAGGGACGTCGACCGGCTCAAACGGCTGCTGGGGGATTCACAGAGACCGGTCCAGTTTATCTTTGCCGGCAAAGCTCACCCTCGTGACAATTACGGCAAGGAACTCATCCGAGAATTGATTCACTTTGTGCGTCAAGATGACGTTCGCAGGCACATGGTGTTCCTGGAGAATTATGACATCAACGTCGCCCGCTACCTGGTTGAAGGTGTCGACGTCTGGATGAACACCCCACGGCGGCCCATGGAGGCCAGCGGCACCAGCGGCATGAAAGTGATACCCAACGGCGGTCTGAACCTGAGTATTCTGGACGGCTGGTGGTGTGAAGGGTATGACGCCGACACCGGCTGGGCTATCGGCGCCGGCGAAGACTATGACGATCCGAATTACCAGGACGACGTCGAGAGTACCGGGTTGTATGACACCCTGGAACATGAGGTGGTGCCCTTGTTCTATGATCGCACCGGCGATGGCCTGCCGCGCCGCTGGATAGCCAAGATGAAGAGTTCCATGCGCAAACTGGGGCCGGCCTTCAGCACCAATCGGATGGTCCGGGAGTATACTGAGAAGTTCTATATGAAGGCTCACGAGAGTTGGGAACGATTGTCGAGTAACCAGTTTGAGCGGACACGAAAATTAGCTGAATGGAAACAGTTCGTACGCGACAACTGGGGGGGGGTAGGTATCAACAGCGCTCGTGTATCCAACCGGGACGCCGAGGTGGGGATGGCGCTGAAGATTGAAGCTGAGGTTCACCTGGGTACGCTGTCGCCGGAGGACGTGGTAGTGCAGATTTGCAGCGGTTCGCTCGATACCGAACAGAACCTGACCAACTGCAATGTCGAAGGTATGAGTTGCAGCGGTGCCGTCGGAGAGGGTATCTACGGTTACGAAGGCTATATCGCCTGCGATGAGAGCGGGTTGTTCGGCTATTCGGTGCGGATTCTGCCCAGCCATGCGGACATGGCTGATCATTTCGATCTGGAGAAGATGCGCTGGATCGGACACCAGGTTCAGACGGCAGCGGTCGATCCACAGCCAAAACATGAGCCGGCGGCGGTTTGAAGAAAATCGCCGGTCGTGCCGACTAGCTGACGTCATTAATATTATTTAAGATAGCGGGTCAGTTGCTGCCGGCTGATTTCGTACTCATACCCACGGCTTTCGAGCATGTAACCCATCCGGGCATTGACCGCTTGTATCGGCTCGTTGACGGCGCGCATGTCGGTAATGAATGACTCATTTCGAGGAAAATCTGCACCAATTTTATCGAATAATATCACCTTCAACCATTTCGACAGTCCCCGGCCCCGGTATTCACTGACAACTCCCGTCAAAGCCTGATAGACCTGTTTCGGATCGTCGCCGTTGATGAAAGCACAGGAGAAAGCGACCAACTGTTCGCCTCGGTCCAGCAGGGCATAGGTGTAAACGTACAGGTTGTTCTGCTGTCGCCAGCGTTCACGCCTCCTGATGTCCTCGGCACTAGCGCGAAAAGGTATCGGGTCCTCAACCTCCTTAGGCATATCATGCACGAATTGCGTCATCAATTCCGTAAAGCGTTCTATTTGTTCTTCCGGAATCGTCAGCCAGAGATGAGGCTGCAACCGGCTGTTTCTCTCTGGTATTTCCTCAAGCCATTTATCCATAAGCGCATGATTGGCCTGCTCTCGATGGAGCCGATAGCGATCGACTCGGCTGAGTTGCCTGGCGCCCCAGTTGCGAAACACAGCCGATATACGTTCGTTGGTAGCCATCGACCAGGCGGTGCCGGAGCCGGATTCCTGCAGAAGTCTGATCACTTCCGTGGCCACGGGTCGGGCGAATTCGCTCGGAATCTCATCGAACAGGGCATCAAGGTCGAGCTGTACCAACTGATGCTCGGTACCGGGTTGTTGAACCTGAAAACCGGCCCAACCCAATATCTGTCTGCCCTCCGACACGATGAACCGGTGGAAATGCTTTTCGGTCTCGGCCAAAGACAGCAAACGCTTCCTGAAATCTTGCCACGATGTTGTGGAGAAGAGTGTTTGGTAGCGACGGTCCAACTCCACCATCAGGTCATAATACTGCTGCCAGCAATCGTCGGTAAATTCCGGGTCACGTATGTATATAACCTTCGTCATGAGTATCTCTTCCGGTACGAAACAGGGGCGTCACGGCCTGGTCAATTGATATGGCAGTACCGCGTAATTGTCTACAAAATCTTATGAGTCACGGGACCTCACTGTGTACGGCATGGCCCCGGCGGGGTACTTTCAGGGCGAACAGCATATCGACCAGGACAATCGCGGCACCGGCAATGAAGGTTACCTGATAACCGAACAGGCTCCAAGCCACACCACCTATCACCGGAACAACGATTGCGGTTACATGATTGGCCGTCATCCCGAACGACAGGCAGCCGGTAAGGTCCTGAGGCGGTGAGATTCGTCTCAGGTACGATTTCAGTGCTATCGACGAACCGAACAGGATATTGTCAACCAGGTAGAGCCCGATCAGCAACGGCAGGTAGTTAATGTAGGCGTAGCCACAGAAGATAAACACCAGCAGGAAAGAGCAGCCGACCAGAACGACCCTCTCCCCCAGCCGGTCGCTGACGGAACCGATCAGACGATTGGTGAAGATGGTGATCAAATTGTTGGCCAGCATCACGGCCGCTACCGCCGTGATGTCCAGGCCGTGGTTCCTGACCAATAGAAAGATAGCAAAGGTCGTGAAAATGTGCCTGCGGCACCCGCGCAGAAAGGACAGGACGTAGTACAACCAGTATTGTTTCTTGATTCTGATGCGGCGTCGCTCCGATACCGCCCGGTTGGACGGTAACGCTATTACCAGGTAGATCCCGATAGCGGTAATCACGGCACCGATCAGGTAAAAAGTTTGGTGGAAACTCAACCACATTGTCATTACCAGTACGAACCCGGCTGCAACCAGACCGGCCATTGATTCAAAGGAACGCAGTCGACCCTGTGCCTTGCCCAGTTCGTTGGAAGCGCTCAGGAGCAGCAACTGTGACGAGTTGGTCGGTTCAAAGTAATGAAACCCGAAAGACATCAACACCGTGGCCAGCCCCAGCACCAGCAGTGTCTGCGACAGCCCACAGATTATCAACCCCAGGCCCATGGCAACAATGGACAGAGCAGCGATCCGGGACTCATTCAGCCAGAGTGCCAGCAACCCGACTCCGAAAGCCAGCAGGCCGGGAATCTCACGTGCGGACTGGATCAAGCCGACACCGGTCGGTGAGGCGTCAAAGACTTCCACGGCGAAATTGTTGAACATTATCCGCCAGGAATAGAATCCCACCCAAATCACCATTGAAGAAAAGGTGATCGTCGCCACCGAAATTTTCTTTATACCCAGAGCCATAAGCTGTAAAATAATGGATAGAGAAGCGTTTGTATACTAAACCCGTGCCCGACTAGGCCGGTGAATCTGCAACATTTGTCCAGCCGGTCGGTCAACTTAGGAGAGTCAGTAAGACTAGGTTGAAAAAGACATATTTGAAAACAAGAAAAGTTACTGCCTTGCTTTTTCTGTCATTCCTGCGAAAGCAGGAATCCAGATATATCAATAGGTTACTGGATCCCCGCCTTCGCGGGGATGACGTTTGTGTTGGCAACTGAGCATGATAGAACAATTTTCCAGCACCCTGTTAGCGAAACAAAAGCAAGCTATGAAATCAGGACAGAATCTTGATTGTTGAAAGCGAGCATCTTTTTACACGGGCAGAGCCGAAGAGCATTATCGGCAGGACAGCACAATTCCCCCTGATGCGTATAGTTATTGCTGCCCTGTTCCTTTCACCGGCCACACTGTGGCATGTTCTGGTGGAACAACTGTTGCAACCCGGGTCTCAGCCGCCCCTGAGCACCGCACTCACACTTCTGGATCCGCTGGTGGGGTTAGTGCTGTTTCTGGTAGCTTATCATTTGTACTGCCGTGTCATCGAGAAGCGACCGGCGCTCGAGATTTCGTCGCCGGGAAGCCTGCCGGAACTTGGCGTTGGTTTTCTAATCGGTGCCGGTATGATGGCGTTCATGGTCGGTGTCATAAGCGTTCCGGGGTACTATCGAATCGAGAGCTTCAACCCTGATAGTTGGATACTGGTTATGAATCTGCCCGCCGTGGGCATAGCTGCTTTCGCCGAAGAATTATTGTTTCGCTTGATTGTATTCAAATTATCAGAAGAGTTGCTGGGCAGTTGGTTGGCTATTGCCGTTCAAGCCGTCTACTTTGCCTTGGCGCACATGGGGAACCCCGACGCATCCGTTGAGACGAGCTTACTATTGTTGATATCGGCCGGGATATTGTTGGCTGCCGCCTACATGTACACCCGTCGGGTGTGGCTGGTGCTTGGCATCCATATAAGTTGGAACTATTTCCAGTCCACGGTTTTTGGTCTGCCGACCTCCGGAAAACCGGCGGACGGTTGGATAAGGCCGGTTATCGACGGACCGGTATGGCTCACCGGTGGTGAGTACGGGATCGAGGCCTCCTACTTGGCGACACTGCTGGTCCTGGCAGTCGGGATTGTTATCCTGAGAAAGGCGATCGGCAAAGGCCGGGTAGTGGTGCCTGTCTGGAAAAGGAAACGGGCAATTATTGCTTCTTCCGGGCGCGCTTGAGCGTTTGATCCCAATCGCTGTGAATGATAAATTACCGCTAAAGATTCTGATTTCTCTCTTGACAAAGGTCGGGGAAACGGTTATCATTAACTATCGAACTACTGCTAACGATTAGAACAATACTCCGTACAAGGTAAGAATGCCCCCAAGGGGCAGGACTGTATTATCGAATAGTCGTTCAGGGATTGACTAAAACAGGTTCCGAACCACACCAAGGAGGTAGCATGTCTGCATTCGTGCATTCCCTGACGACCGGAGTGATACTGGTGCTCCTGCTGTCCTGGCCCGGTCAGGCGCAGAGCCCCAGACTTATCATCCAGGTGGACGACGTCATTGTCCACCCGGGGCAACAAAACGTCGTTATTCCCATCTACATGAGCAATTTCACCGACAGCGTGGCCGGATTTCAACTCTGGCTGCAGATGGACCGCCCGGACATTGCCGTTTTCCAGCTCGGTATCGACACGGTGGTCGACACCAGTTACTGGAATTGCCTGCAGTACTCCGGCCCGGACTGTATCGACTCGGTGCTGACCACGCAGGCGAGCCCCTGGGATTTCTATCATGTCGACACCAGCATCCAGGCCGGGGGCAGCATCGACACCACCGGCACCCTCTGTTCCGGCTGGGAGTTCATTGACGCCAGGTCGCCATCGGGTCTGGGGTACGATCTCCAGATCACCGGCCTGGCCAACCTTCTGGAGCCGCCCATAACGCCCGGCATCGGTCCTCAGCAGGGCGGGGTATTGATCAACCTGCTGGCTGACGTCTATGCCATCCCCGACAGCATGACCGAGCGCACGGTGACCATCTATGCCACCACCAGTTGTTTTGCCCGGCCGGACGGGCAGTGCATTCTGGACTTCGTCCCGGTACCCGAAACAACCTGTTTCATATGCACCCAGTGGCTGGACACGATCTGTCTCAATTGGCAGCGAGTATTCGAGCCGCCGTGTGATTCGGTCAGCATTGACACCGTCATCGTGACGGATACTTCGTCCGTCGTCATGATTCCCGGCTCGATTACGGTGACCTCGTCTCCCCCGATCTGTGGGGATATCAACGGCGACGGTATGGGGCCGGATGTTGGTGACCTGACCTACCTGATAGCCTACCTGTTTCAGGGTGGTCCGTCGCCACCGAGAGTAGACGCCGCCGACATGGATAGTTCTGATTTTATTGATGTAGCCGATTTAACATATCTGGTGGCCTATCTCTTCCTGGGAGGTCCACCGCCGACCTGCTGAAAACGGTGCGGGGAGCGTCAGCGCAGCGGCGTGGCAGAATGAGTGACCACGTCGTTACGCTCCCCGCCACCCGCTAGCGGGGTTTAACCGCTAGCGGGGTTTACCCACAAGTGGGTTCATTACGACGATTGTACTATAGCAGAAAACCAACAAACAACGTCAGGTAAAAGCCACTTGTGGCCTTGCAGCCTTGCACCGGGTGGCTGGATGTGCTAACTTTGGCAGCAGACTATCATCCGATAACACTGCTACGGAGAACATATGGCCACCAACACCTTCACCATTCTGGGTTCGTCGGCAGGGATGCCGCAGGCGAACCGGGCTACATCGGGTTATGCGCTCACTGTCGACGGCGGTCTCAGTATTATCGACTGTGGCGGCGGCGTTTGCTCATCTTTTCTGCGACGTGGATTCAAGCCGCAGGCAATCGAGCGGGTGTTTATCAGCCACACACACTCCGATCACGTTTGTGAACTGCCACTGCTGATACAGATGATTCACTTGACCGGAATGCCGGAGAGTCTCGACGTATACGTGCCGTCGGAATTTGTCGCACCGCTTCGGTCTTATCTTGACGCCTGTTACCTGATTGATGAGAAGCTTAACGTTAAGGTCAATATCATCGGCTATGAAAACAGATTTGTGTTCAGCGATGGTTTCCGGCTGACCGCTATCGGTAATAAGCATCTTTCCGGTAACGCTGAGATCATCGAGCGTCTCAAACTGCCCAACAAGATGCAGTGCCACTCCTTTCTGATTGAGGTTGGTAACAAATCGCTGTTCTACTCGGCTGATCTGTTGACGTTCGACGACGTCCGCTCTCATCTGAACGGTAAAGACTACGTGCTGCTGGAACCGACGCATATTGACGTTGATGAGTTCTTTGAGTTCGCTTCTACAATCAATGTTGGCCGGTATGTGCTGATTCATCTCGACACGCCGGAGGAAGTGGCGCAGCTTGAACTGCACGCCAAAAAGGCCGGCCTGGACAACCTGGTGATGGCAGAGGATGGGATGGTGCTGGAGATTTGAGGAGTGTTCCTGCAGCGAAGACATGGTCTGGCATCGACCAGCGGGTGGCCCTAAGGGACCTTGCGGTAGTACATCCCATAATCCGATGCAATTACCATTAGTATTTTCCCATTGTGATTCCTGATTGTCAGGCTGCGCCCCCATGGCTTCATTTGCGAACCATCCTGGCATTGATCTTCGGGAAGAGACTGTGGCGATCTCGTCCAAGGCCGATTCCGCATACGCCAATCAGCGAACGTTATCTGATAGTAACCCGGATCGGTTGTGTCCAGTTGCCATTCACCACTGTCGACCGCGACTCGCCCATCAGAGCACTGGTATAGCCTCTCCCAGACATAGTCCGACCTAACCTGCAACGTCTCCGTCCCTGCGTGAGTGGGTACATACAGCCCAACGATATTGTCCATGTTAACGGGATCAGATGGCAGTCCCAATTCACACACTCCCAGACAGGACGTAAGCATCACGCCAACCAGGATTACCGACACAGGTCTCATTATGCGTATGCTAACATATATTTCGCGATGGTCAGCCATTTGTCTCCAACAACGCCCCCTCCATCTTCAGCAACCGCTTCTTGAGCTTGAGGCCGCCGCCGTAACCACCCAGCCCGGTTGAGGCGACTACCCGGTGGCAGGGGACTATCAGCGGCAGGGGGTTGGCGCCGTTGGCGGCGCCGACTGCACGCGACGCCCCGGCGTTACCGACAGCGCGAGCGATTTCGCCGTAAGTCATGGTCCGGCCGTGCGGAATCTTCCCCACCCGCCGCCAGACTTTCTTCTGAAAGGTCGTGCCGTGCGGGTCGAGCCTGACTGTGAACTTCTTCAGGCGGCCGTTGATAAACGAACAAATCTGTCTCTCGGCCTGCTTGTTGATAGTGCCGCCGCTGGCGATTTCGTGACCGGGGAAAAGTCTCTCGATGCGGCCCTCGTAGGCCCGCCGAGATTCACCCGGCAGCGCGATAACGGCCAGGCCCTTGTCGGTAGCGGCGGTGCGGACAGTGCCGGCCGGCGTCGTGAACGAATGAACAAATAGCTTCTTCATGTCTCATTTACCCTTAGGGTGATGGTTGTATTCATCCAGCAATCCTGGCAGTTCTCTGATTGATTCTATGAAAAAGTCGGGCTTCCCCGCAATCACTTTCTGGCGTTCCTCAGCGAAGGGCGAAGCGACCGCAATCACCGTCATCGGAACCGCTTTCGCGGCCAGTACGTCGTTTATGGTATCACCGATCATAATGGCTCGGTCCGCCGGAGCTTGGAGTCGTTTCAGCGCCAGGTGCAGTGCTTCCGGGTCAGGTTTGACGTGGCTGACCTCGTCGCCGGTGACCGATACTGCAAAAAGCTGTCGCCAGTTCAGTTTATCAAGTATCCCTTCAACGTTGGATCGTATCTTGCTGGTAGCTATGGCCATTGGGTGTCCGATAGCGTGCAGGGTCGTCAGCATCTCCCCCACTCCGGGCAACATCTCAGTGGCGGCGACAATCGTCTCGGCCGCTCTCACCCGAAAATGCTCGAGCAGTTCGTCATAGGGTGCGTCGGTAAAGTGGGGATACATCCGGTCCAGCGAGTAGCCTATAAATGGCCGGATAGCTTCCGCCGGTTGCGGGGGTTGTCCCATCTGTATGAGAGAATAATTGACGGCCTCGACCACACCGCGTGAGGAATCGATCAGGGTGCCGTCGAGGTCAAAGATCAGGTATTTGATGCCGGTCAAAAGAGTCTGCCTATCTTGCCCGTCAGATCCGCCAGGGAGACTTCGTAAACCCTGTCGATTCTACCCAGGTTGAGTCTGGCGACCAAGATAGAGTATGTGTCAACGTGTGTCAACGAGCAGTCTCCCGTCAGGATGATACCCCCGGGAGGCTCGGCGATATCGGGCAGGCCGTTAACCACGATGACGCCATCGGCAGCTTCGATTTCCTCGCCGGGAAGTCCCAGCACCAGTCCGTTGATGGAGCGACCGTCGCTGTCGACAAACCGCACCGGGTCGTAGCGTGACGGCAGGGCGTGCAGCACCGGTCTGTCCATCAGAAACAGATCAACCTTGTATGACAGGTGGCTGGCTTTCAGCAGATCACCCTCGGAGAAGAGGGGACTTAAGCGGTTGTCACCCTGTACAAATACTTCGGGGTAATTGCGCAGACAAAAGTTGGTCAATGCAATCGGTGACAGGAGTTGATAGCCTATGGCAACTGCCAGTAATATCAGGGCGGTTCTCCGGCCGGGGATTACCCGACCCCGCCGAGTTTTGATGATCCGCGCCAGGTCGAAGAAGGTGAATATATAGAACATCGCGGGGAAGCCATACAAGAGTATCTGGACAGCCAGGGGAAGCTTGACAAAGAACGAGACAAAAAACAGAACGACCGCCAGCAGTGTCACCAGGAAGACGAAAACACCAAACAGATATTCTCGCCAGAAAACGTGCCCCAGCCCCGGCAGCAACAGATGCAGGAAAAAGCTGAATGAGATTGACTGTCTTTCCGTGCGGGACACTGTCGGTTCCTGTTCAAAAAGAATACTGTTTTCTCTGTTCCGGTTGTGATAATACCAGACAAACCCGATGTAATCAAACAGGTTAACATCCGGTTTCAACATTGGTAACGTTGTCGGGGTCAGGATTGTTACAACCAGCAAAACTTATCTTGGACTAACTGTTAAGCACGCAAGGAGTTATTGGTTTTCCTTGCTTCCCGGAGGTTTTGGCGGCAACTGATTGGTGACTATAAGCGTATAATTGGCAGACAGATACATCCCAGGTTGTCTGCCTTGCCGAACTTGACAATAACGAGACGGCAGTTACATTGTACTCAGTTGTTCCTGCACTCGGCAATTTGGAGGTTTTGATGATTCGTTACTCTGTGCAGTTATTTGGCGTTACGGTTTTTGCACTGGCCACAATCTGGTTTGCCGGGTCCGGTGAGGCGGTTCAGAATCCCGGGCCGGAAGAGCCTGTATTGTGGGTCGACACTGTCCATATCAACCTGGAAGCCGGAGCTTCTCAACAGGAGGATCGTGCGCGGAAACGGGATTCATTCCTGCGCGACGTCAAGAAACTTACCCAGACTGCCTTTAATATCAGAAACCAGTACATGGAAGAAGTCGACACCGAGAAGATCATCAAAGCCGGCATTAAAGGGATGCTGAGCGACCTCGACCGGTTCTCGGTGCTGATGGAGAAGTCGTCCTATGATGCCCTGATGGAATCGACGCACGGCAAGTACGAAGGGCTGGGAATGCAAATCGATGCCCGGGACGATCGTATCCGCATAATCGCGCCTATTGAGGGAACCCCGGCCTACCGCAAGGGCCTCAGAGCGGGCGATATAGTCTGGGAAATTGAGGGGCAGTCCACCGAAGGAATGACTGCCTCAGAGGCCTCCAAGCTGATGCGTGGTCCGGCCGGTACTTCCATCAAGTTGAATATCAAGCGCTCCGGTATCATGGAACCGATCGAATTTGAGATTGAACGAGCAGTGATTGAGTTGAAATCGGTCAACTACTCAGGAATAATACCGGGGACTGATATCGGTTACGTACGCCTGTCCCGGTTTGCCGAGGAGACCAGCCATGAGTTGCGGGATGCAATCAGTAAACTCAACGAACAGAATATCTCGGCCCTGGTTTTTGATCTGCGCTCCAATGGCGGCGGGTTGCTGGACCAGGCCAAGGAGACGGCGGAACTGTTTTTGAAGGAAGGACGTGAGATTGTCTACACCCGGGGCCGCTGGGATAACAGTGAGCGACATTACCAGTCCGAACGACCACCGCTCTATCCGGACAAACCGCTGATCGTACTGGTTGATGAAGGCACGGCGTCGGCATCGGAGATTGTCGCCGGTGCTATTCAGGATTGGGACCGCGGTCTCATCCTGGGCAGTACCACCTACGGCAAGGGTCTGGTACAGCAGATATTTCAACTTTCCAGTGACGGCAGCATAGCTCTGAAGCTGACCACGGCCAAGTACTATGTTCCGTCCGGTCGCTGTATCCAGAAACCGGAAAAGCAAAGCAAGAAGGCACACTTGGCTTCGAGTGATGCCGACGAAGAAGAATCCGCCGATACGATGACGGTCCTGGATGATGAAGAGATCTTCAGTACCAACGGTGGCCGGGTTGTATACGGCGGCGGCGGCATTGTTCCTGACATCGAAGTCGAACGGGAGACTTGGCGACCAATCGAGATCAATCTTTATCGCCAATCGATGTTTTTCGACTTTGCCGTGGAGTACGTGGCCGGGAACCCTGACGTCAAGCCCAATTTTAAGGTAAACGAGGAGACGATCGAACAGTTCCGGGAATTCATCAAAGAGAAGGAATTCGATTATACCTCGACCCTGGAATCATCTCTTCAGAAGCTTAAAGAAACGATAGTCACCGAGGACAAGGAAGACCTGTTCGGCGGCATAACCGACAGCTTGCAGTTGCTGATTGAGCTGGAGAAGCATAGAGACTTTGACCGCTCTGCGAGCTATATCAAGAGGACTATCAAACGTGAGATAGTGGCGGCCATTGCAGGACAGCGGGGTGTCTACGAAGAGGTGGTTCTAAAGACCGACCCGGCTGTGAAGAAAGCGGTGGAGATTCTCACGTCCGGAGAAGATTACGCCCGACTGATCACCAAGGGCCAGAAAAAAGCCGAATTGAACTAAACCGGATATAAGCATCCCCCCGATTGAGGGCGTCCACGAGGGCGCCCTTTTGTTATTGTGGCACCGGCCGTTGCCGGGGCTTTTTTTTCTGTTGCCAGTCGGTCCTCGGTAGTCTTACACTAATGTCATGAAACAGGTGTTGGTTGTATTAGTAATCTTCCTGCTCATTGCTGGCCCTGGCGGGAATTCGTCAGGTGCCACTCTTACCGTTGAATGCGGAATCGATCTTCAGGCGGTCATTGATCGCGCCCGTGATGGTGATACACTGCTGCTGGCGGCGTGTACCTATCTGGCCCGGCCAAAGCGGTTCATTGAGCCGACGTGCGGTAATTGTCAGGATCCTCTAACCGAAGTGAACGCCTCATACGGATTCGCAGTCAGGGGCAAGTCACTGGTGATTATCGGCAGCAACCGTGCCACCTCGCGGCTGGTGACCAACGCCGGGTACGGGTTTTACTATGAGGATTCTCCTGATTCCCGGTTGCTGAACCTGACCATCACCGGCGGCAAACGCGATATTGACGGCAACGCCACCGACGCGGGTGTGGTGGTACGTCGGTCGCGCGTCCATATCGAAAACGTCGATATCCGCGACAACGATCACCGTTCCAACGGTGTCGTGGTTGGTATCGGCGGTGTCTTTGGTCGGGAGGGCTCTGAGATTGTAATCAGGAATTGTTCCATTATCAACAACGGCTGGGACGGAGTTGCTCTGTATAGGGGTGCCATGGCAACTATCACCGATTGTGTCATTAAGGATGGCCGCGGCGTCGGTATCGGGGTTACCTGGGATGCGTCCTGTGTCGCTTACCGCAATGAGATTACCGGTTACTGGAAAGGGATCGGCGCCTTCGGCACCGCCTGGGTTATTGCCCGCAACAACCTGATCCACGAGAACCTCGGTTGGGGGGTTATCGCCACCGGGCAGGCGTACATGGATATCGCCAACAACGTCATTCATCACAACGGCAACTGTGGTGTCGCGCCGTGGTCGACCGAAAGTCGCGGCCGGATCGTCAACAATATCATCACCGAGAACGGCTGGCGGGAACAATGGGTATGTCCCTGTGTCGGCGTATGGAACTACGCTGACTGGGCCAAGTGGGAGTTCGCACACAACATTGTCTGGGGTAACCAGACTGCTGAATACGAGGGGATCTGGGACCAGACAGGAGTCAACGGTAACCTCAGTGAGGATCCGCTGTTTATGGGTGATGGCGATTTTCGCCTGCAACCGGACTCCCCGGCCCGTCATGCCGGTGACAGCGCTACTTTCAATCCTGACGGTACGGTTTCCCATCTGGGTCTCTACGGCGGTCCGCAGGCAATGCCTGAATAGCCGTAACTTCTGGCACTGCAATACTATACAAAAACTCTTCCGGCCGACTAAATGTTGCCGGTGTTTCTTCCGATTTCGTCTCCATAGGGCATTTACAGCTTCATCAAGGAAGGAATCTATCATGAAACGTCTGTTTTTGATGGTCTCGCCGGTTGTAACCGTCGTTGCCCTGGCCTGGTTTGCCGGTTGTAGTGACAACAGTACTGAGAGTATTGTGGCGCCGGAGAGCCAGCACTCCTCGGATTCCACTTTCATCACCAGTCTGTTTGGGGATGACGACCTTTTCGGGACAGCATTTGAGTCGTATTCAGTGTCCTTTGCGCTGCTGGACTCGATTCCGGGCGGTTCGGCACCGAAGCGATCCGGGGCGATCAAGGCGCTGGACGATGGCGATGAAGTAACGATCACTGCTATCGCTTCCTACAACTACAGCAACGGCTGGCACATCTTCACCTTTGAAGGCACCGTGGTGAATGTGACCACCCATGATACAGTTGACATTTCCGGTATTGACTCGGTGAAGGTCATCGAAGACGGCCTGCCGGTTCAGTTCCCGAATGAAACCACGGTCATTGATGAACTGCATGCCCGAACCCATGTCGATATGGACGATCGAGCGGGCACCGCTCACGGCGACCTGCACCACGCCGTGGAGTTTAGTATCAGCAACGTCGGAGATGATACTATTCTGACAATCGACGGCTCCGCCCATGACAGTCTGTCGGGCAGCGATGGTGATGCCGGCGATACCTGTGAGTTGGTGCTCACTATCGACCAGACGATTACCAATCTTCAGATCGCAGCCGAAAGCCAGGATGGTGATTGCCCGCTGACCGGGTACGTGGCGGCGACAGTGTCGATGGATATCAACTGCACCTCAGGGTCACAGACGACACTGAGTATCAGCGGTACCTGGTCCATTACGGCTACCGTCAATGGCGACAACACCGTGACGATCACATACACCGACGGCACCACCACCTGGGCCACGACGGAGCCCTGCACCGGCGGCGGCAGCGGCTCTTCCCCGTTCCCCTGGAAGTAGCGGTCAACGGACCTTATCAGCTTGATTCATGGGCGCTCCGGTGGGGCGCCCTTTTTGATGGCTGGATGACAGGGCGCAAATTGCTTGACTGAGATTGGTGTGGCGGTAGATTATCAATAAGACCGGTCTTTATGACACGCGACGGAGGAGTGGCTGAGTGGTCGAAAGCGGCGGTCTTGAAAACCGTTGTACCGCAAGGTACCGTGGGTTCGAATCCTACCTCCTCCGCCATTTTTGGTCAAAGCGATTATCACACAATGTGGTTCTACATGTTGCAGATAGTCGATATTAACCAGATTAAGCCCCTGTTTGCGTTTATGCCTCCGAGCTTGAGTACGGATTTCAGTCAGATGATGGATGCCGTCAACGATATGAAACCTGTTACCAATTTCTGCCAGTGTCTTTTTGGTTGCTTCAATAGCTTCCGATTCGTCAGTGGTCCACCGGTTATCGGCGAATCTCCACCTGGGAATCCCGGTGCTGGAGCAGTATAGTCGTTGCACCATACTCCTCTGTGTTTCATCGATGGCGAAGTAGAGTACGTTTTTGTCAGACAAGGCCGCATTGTACAGCCCAACATCAACCAGAAACGACGTCTTACCGCCTGATGGCGAAGCGCAGACAATTGTCAGATCACCCCGGAAGAAACCGACAATGCGGTGATTCAGATCATTCACTCGCGTGAGAAAATAGTCATCTCTCTGGTAAGCCGGTTCTCCGGCCAGGATAGGATCAGCGAAACTGTTCGAGAGTTCTGCCAGCGACACCGACTCCGCACGATGGCAAACACTATCTTCTTAACCTGTCCGTTTTATCGGGGGAAGATCAACCGGTCATGGCAACTTTGTACGAGAGAAAGAGAAGAAACTACATCCATTACATGATCAATGGAAACAGGGTCAGAAAGGTGGTGGGGACAGACAGGCAGGAGGCGGAGATTTAACTGCAGGAGTTGTTTGAGCGATGTCCTGATAGCATATTCTCCAATTTATAGATTGTGGATAATTGAACTCTATGTTATATTAGACACAAGTTATCTGATCATAAGATCTTAATGCTTTTCTTTGGATGTCAAATGACGAGTCGTGAAAACCCAGAATACAATGCAGGCAAAGGTAAATCAGAGTTGAGCGATAACGACAAGACAAAAACTCAACTCAGGAGTAACTCAGCCGGCAGCCTACGGCCTCATCATCCCAAACAAATAGGCAAATACCACCTGAGAAGAGTGATTGCCTCGGGCGGAATGGGGACGGTTTTTGAAGGTGTACAGGAGAACCCTCGTCGCTCGGTGGCAATCAAAGTGATCAAGGGTAGCGATGTATCAGAAAAGGCGGTCAGCCGTCTAATGTATGAAGCTCAGATGCTTGCCAGACTTCGCCACCCGGGAATAGCGGAAATTTACGAAGCCGGCACTTATGAAGAAAACGGTATAGAAGTTCCTTTTTTCGCAATGGAATACATTCCCAACGCCAAAACGATAACAGAATACGCAAATCTTAGGAAGCTTTCCGTTGATGAGCGGTTGGAACTGTTCTTGCAGGTTTGTGACGCTGTAAATTTTGGTCACCAGAGAGGAATAATTCATCGTGACCTGAAACCGGATAACATATTGGTAGATTCTCACAATAGAGTCAGGATAATTGACTTTGGCTTAGCTCGCGCCACAGACTCTGATTTGCGTCAGACAAATGTGCAGACGGAAGTTGGGCAAATCATTGGATCTCTCCAATATATGAGCCCAGAACAGTTTGAGGCTGATTCTCACGACCTTGATACTAGAAGCGATGTATACTCTCTCGGAGTAGTACTGTATGAGCTACTATCGGGGTTGCTCCCATATGATTTGAGTGCCAAGAAAGTATTTGAGATTGCAAGCATTGTCAGAGAAAAGGAGCCACTGTCACTAAGCAAAATCGGAACAAAAGTTGCAATTGAAATTGACATTATTCTGCAGAAATCCCTAAGAAAAGAACGCGAAATCCGTTACCAAACTGCCTATGGATTGGGACAGGATATCAAGAGGTATTTATCGGGTGACGCAATAGTTGCTCGCTCTCCCAGTCTGGCATATCAAATGAAAATATTCGCCCGCAAGAATAAGCTGTTGGTAAGTTCATTTGCCACCGCCTTTGTAGTATTGATAGCCGGTGTTATCGTATCCACGACACTTCTTGTTCAAGTAACCGCAGAACGGGAGCGAGCTTTACTGGAGTCGGAAAAAGCAAAGAAGGCACATGATTTCTTGACTAACATCTTTGAAGCAGCCATCCCTGTAGGATTTGGTGACCAGGTGCCCATTAGTCGTCTATTAGACAAGTCCACCAAAATGCTTGAAGGAGCTTTTCCTGACGACCCCGAAATAGAAGCAGATATTAGGTATTCTCTGGGCGTCGGTTATTTCAGCTTGTCGAGATTCAAAGAAGCTCGAGAGCATTTGAATTATTCTCTATCAATAAGGAGAGAAACTCTGGGTGACTTGCACCCCAAAACAAAAATGTCTCTGGAAGAATTGAATTGGCTGAACAGTGTTACCGGAGATTTTGGTAGCTATCTTGCTAACTGCAAAGAAATCTGCAGAATTGACAGCTTAAATCATGGAGCTCGCGACGAAAACACTCTTTCTTCTCAGATTTATGTAATCGGAGCGCTGGAACGATCTGGAAAAATATCTGAAGCACTTAAGTTGGCTTCAGATACACGAGAATTCTGTATCAGTGAATTTCCAGAAAATATAAAATTGGGAAACAGAATTAATCGGTATTTGGCATGGCTCCTACTACAGAGTGGAAGTTTTGACGAAGCCGAGAAATTGGCAAGAGAAACTTTTGAAACAGCAACCACCAAAATCGAAGATGGCTCATATACCGAGGATAGCAAAAGTGTTCTTGCCGCTACCTTAATAACTCTGGGAAAGCTTGAAGAAGCTACGGAGTTGTATGGAAATTTCCCGACTTTTCCGGATTTGGACAGAGAATATGATGTTCAAGGGAGTTTTGATCCTGATGAAAGCGATGTTCAGCTAATTATTTTTTGGGAGGAGTGGTGCCCATTTTGTGATAGAATGATGCGAAGGACTGAGAAATTGTATAGACAATACCATAATTACGGTATTGATATGGTTGGAGTTACTAGTCTATGGAAGAACAGTACCAGAGAAGATTGCGAGAATTTTCTAAAGAAACATGACATTAGCTTTCCAATTATTAAAGAAAACGGAAAGGCGTTTTCCCATTTTGATGGTCAGGGAGTTCCAGCAATCAGGTTAGTTTACAAAGGAAAATTGATTTGGGATAAGCGTGTTCCATCGATCGAACCAATCTCAAGACATATGCTTGAGGGAATCGTAAAAGCTCAGCAATCTCTGTAGTCACCGATTGGATAATTTCGTCCCCCAGGGGTTGGGTCCTGCGAAAATAACACCCGTAAGGCGTATACTTATCTCTCTGTTTCACAAATTCATAATGAATACCAATCCCAACCGGCTGGTACTATAGTTGTAAATCAAGTTTCTTGGTTTGATGGAGGTCCACAATATGATCCTGTTTGAAAAGCGAGAAGATGTTGCTCCGAAGTGCCCACACTGCAACAAGGAAATTATAAGCATCTGGTACCGTGAGCTTAAGGGTGATCTGGGCAAACGTTGTCTGTACTTCTGTCCCGAATGTCATAGCTGCCTGGGAGTCTCCCACCGAAAAGGGCTGACGTTTGGATGGTAACTTATCTGAACAACCCATAGCGGCAAACCACACCCGCCAGGGCCGATTCAGGCTCAGATAACCAGAGTCTGGTATGTTTCCCGTTTCACCAGCTATACACACAACTGGTGTGTTTCAGGGCATCGTGTCAGACAACAGTGGAGGACAATTCACCGGAGCTATGATTCCGGGTTCGTCCTGATGACGACGGCGGTAATGTCATCCGACTGTTCGGCATCACCACGAAACTGCTTCAACTCATCCAGAAGCCCGTCACAGATCGTCCGAGCCGATTCAGAACCGGCCTTTCTGATATAACTTATCAGTCGCCGCTCGCCATACTCCTCGTCGGCTTCATTAAATGCCTCGGTGACGCCATCGGTGAAGATACAGATAGCCGAGTCGGGCGGGAGTTGGAGTGTGGCAGATCGATATTGAAAACCATCCAGTACACCCAGCACGACGTCAGCATGGTGTTCACATGGTACCAGTCGGCCATCGTTGACAATCACCGGTGGTGGGTGTCCGGCGTTAACATATTCAAGGCGGCCGCTGTGACGGTCCAGGATGCAGAAGTAGGCGGTTATGAACTGACCCGGTTTAGTGAACTGGAATATGAGCTGGTTTAAGTTGGTCGCCATCGCAGCTAACGAGAAGGCCTGATGATTACTCAGGTGCGACCGTTCCACCGCCAGGGCGTTAGACATCAGCAAAGCCGCCGGCACACCCTTGCCGACCACGTCACCAACCGACAGGAACATCGTATCATCGTCGAGAAGCACCATGTCATAAAAATCACCGCCTACCTCTCGGGCCGGGCTGTTGAAGCCGAATAGAATAGACTCGTCACTCACCTCTGCCGGCACCGGCAGCAGGCTTTGCTGAATGGAACGTGCAATCTCCAGCTCTTCGCGCAGGATCATGAGCCTCTTTTCTTCGCCATACAGGCGGGCCGCTTCGATTACCTGCGAACACTGCGTGCCAAGTATCTGAAGGAAATGGCAATCCTGGCTGGTGAAGCCCTGGTCGCCCTCCTTGTTGAAGATGGCCACGACACCTATCAGACCGTTGCGTGTCAACAGCGGCGCGGCCAGGAGGGTGTTAATGCCCAGCGCTGCCAGGTCAAGCCGCGTAAAGGGATTGTCGGTGGCGGGTGAGTTGATAACGAGAAGTTCCTTGTGTTTTATCATCCACCCGGTTAGATTCATGTTGAGGTGAATGGGCATTTCTCGCTGGGTACCGGTGGTCCTGCGGATGAATGTCTTCAACTGGTCCGAACTGCTTCGTTCGCGGCTGAGGAGAAAGACGGCTCCCTGACTGGCACCGATATGTTTGAGACTTCTGTCGATCAAGGTTTCAGTTATGTTTTCCACCGACATGGAAGCGCTGATGTTACCCGCGATTTCGTTCAGGCTGGTAAGTTCGGCGACAACGGAGCGCAATCGTTCAACTTCAGAAAGCTGTCCTTCGGTCACAATACCCTCGGTTGGTTTGAGACTACTGGTTTGTTTTTTTATTATATACATTGTCAGCACCAGAATCAAGGCTTATCGATGAGGTCTGAATGCCGTCGACAGGAAGGTGACTGCCGGCAGTGTTGACACCCGGATCACATTTCGGACAATACCACGTTCTCTCATGCGTGGGACAAGGTACGCAGGGGACGGTCTATAAAGCGATCGACACCCGACTTGATCGTCAGGTGGCTCTTAAGGTTATCAATGAAGAGCTGGCCGACTCAGTCGACTTCCGTCGCTCGCTGGCCAATGAGGCCAAGAAAGCCGCTCAGATAGACTCACCATACGTCGTCAAGGTCTGGGAGTACGCCGAGATAGACGATAGTCCGTTCATATCGTATGAATTCGTGACGGGTGAAGAATTTAGGCAGGCGTGTAATAACCTGACTATCGAGCAGAAACTGACCCTGGCCCGCAAGGTCGGTGTCGGTCTCCAGGCCGCTCATGCACGCGACGTCATTCACCGCGATCTGAAACCCGAGAACATCCGGATTACGACTGACGGCGACCCCAAGATTCTTGATTTCGGTCTGGCCTCGACTCAACACGGTCACTCTGTCGACAGTTACGGCGAGATCGAGGGAACCATCGCCTATGCATCGCCGGAGCAACTCTCGGCGGAGCCGATCAGTTACTCCTCGGACCTGTTCAGCTTTGGTATCGTTCTGTATGAGTTGTTCACCGGCCGGCGTCCCTTTGAGGGGGATCAAACAGCCAGTGTCATGTACGCTCTGTTGTATGAAGACCCGGTCGGTCCTCAGGAGATTGATCCCGACCTGCCGGTGTGGCTGTGTGATTTAATTGTCCACCTGTTGCAGAAGCAGACCGAAGATCGTCCGGCATCTATGAGCGAAGTGATTGAAGCAATCGATCGCAACCTGGTTTCGGATCAGCCGGGGCTGGTAGCGGTGGGAATCTCCCGTCGGAGCCGAACGGTTACGGTGGTAGATCTGAAGAACCTCTCCGGTGACAAATCATGGGATTACTTCTGCCTGGGATTCACTGACGACGTCATTGGAGAGTTGACCCGCCGTACCGACCTGGTGGTGTCGGCGGAGCCATCGACGTCGCTGCCGCGCAATATCAACGAGATATTCGAGCGCTGTCACTCGGATTTCGTCATGACGGGGTCGCTCATGAAGTGGCAGGACCGGATGCGCCTGCAGTTGGGCATATATGGTAACGGTGGCGAGGAAGTGGTATCCAGTCGCAAGTACGAGGGGCCAGCCGATAATTTGTTTACCCTGCTGTCAACTGCCGCCGAAGATGCTGCCGGGGCACTGGCTGAAGCAACCGGCACGGCCGCTATCGAAGCTGAGGAAACGGTAGCACCGGACGTCTCGGCGTACGACTTCTACCTGCGGGGACGCAACTATTATCAGACCAATCGACCTGATGATCTTAAGTTCGCTGAAGAAATGTTTGGCAAGGCGTTGGAGATCGATCCGTCATTCGCTCTGGCTCACACCGGGTTATCGGACGTCTATGCTTTCCGGTACATGGCCTATTATGATCGCAGTTCCAAGTGCATTGCCGCTGCTCGGGCGGAGGCCGAGAAGGCTCTGGAGATGGAGCCGCAGATGCCGGAGGCACACCGTTCGCTGGGACGTTTCTACATGTTTACCGGTGACGGCGAGCGGGCCGAAGCGGCTTTCCTTAAGGCGGTCGAGTATAATCCCAAGTATGCCGTGGGCTATCGGACGATCGCCTGGCTGAAAGCTACCGAGGGAAATCTCAGTGAAGGATTGACGTGGGCCAAGAAGGCGTTACAATTGGCTCCCACCGATCTGGAGACACTATTGCTGATCAGCCTGATCCACATGGATTCGCGCAAGTTCACGGTAGCCATGGCAACCTTGCAGCGAGCCATCGAGTTGGGACCGGACTACGGACGAGCGTACTACAATCTGGGAACAGTATATCTCAAACTGGGTGTGGTAGAGCAAGCCCTGGAGAACTTCCAGCAGGCGGTTAAGTACGACGGTGACCCCAACGCCAGACATTATGCCGGTTATGTGCACATGATACTGAAGGATCATGATTCGGCTCGATCCAGTTTCAGGGAGGCTATCGATGCCGGGCACTTCCCGTTCATCGCCATGTTTTATCTGGGGGTTCTGGAGAAACATGAAGGGAACGAGCAGCAAGCCAGGGTGTTTTACGATCAGTGTCTGGAGTCCATTGACCGGCAAAGTGTCAACGGGGAAACGGATACCAATTTGCTGGTGCACCGGGCGATGGCACTGGCAGGTCGCGGGGATAAGGATGAAGCCATTCGCAACTTACAGCAAGTAGCAACCGGTGAGAATCACAGTGGCGAAGTCCATTATTGCATGGCCAGAGCGTACGCCATCCTCGGCGAAAAAGCGCAGGCTCGCGCCTGCCTGCAGGAATCGTTTGATCACCACGATGGACCGACGGAACAAGAGGTCGCTCTGGATCCTCTGTTATCCAATCTGTAGGGGCTTTAGTTACGTCCCTCTCCCCTGTTTTTAATTGACTAATTCTGCCGATTTACATATATTATTGAATATATACTTCTTAGATCTCCAAGAGATCGACCAGGGTATATAGGTACTGCCTTTGAATTATAGATCAACAATTGATCTATCAGCCTCTGAAGAAAGGGTGACACTATGAGTCGACAGCTAACGAAATCACTGATGTTATGTCTTTCAATCCTGGTCCTGGCCGGTGCCGCCTCGGTGCACGGTCAGAGTGTCCATGCCCTGTGGATCAGAACGTACAATGGTCCGGCCGACGGCAGTGATTCTGCCCTGGCAGTAGCCATCGACGATTCCGCCAGGGTCTGTGTAACCGGAGCAAGTAACAGTGACTCGCCATCATGGATCGACTGGGCCACCGTCAAGTACTCCTCGACTGGTGTTCAAGAGTGGGCGCGGCGTACGGGAGATTTATATGATGATTATGCTCTCGATATTGCGGTCGATGCCATGGGCAACGTATACGTGACCGGTGTTCGCTCAGCCCCCTCAGTCACGGGTGAGGATGCCTACACTGTCAAGTATCGCCCCAACGGTTCTATCGCCTGGACAGCGACCTATGATGGAGCCGATGCAGAGGGAGGAACGGACCTGTGCCATACAGTCGTGGTCGATGATTCCGGCAATGTCTATGTGGCCGGTTATACAGAAATGGATGCCACCGGCGATGAATTCCTCACTATAAAGTACGATGCTGCCGGCAGCGAGCAGTGGGCCAAGACCTACGACGGGCCTGCCAGCGGTGCTGACCGCGTGAACGACCTGGCTGTTGACGACAGTGGCTATGTGTACGTAACCGGCCAGAGTATCGGACTTCAGGGTTGGGACTACGCCACGATAAAGTACAAACCAAACGGGGATACGGCCTGGGTCAGAAGGTATACCCAGGCAAATACTGATGCTGACTGGCCGTACGCCATCGCTGTTGATGACAGTGGTTACGTCTACGTGACCGGTATGAGCCCGGACGGGGTGACTCCGGATAACGATTGCTTTACAATCAAGTACGCACCCAACGGTGATACGGTCAAGACCGCCCGGTATGACGGCATTGGCAACAGGGATGATGTCGGATACGACATTGCCGTCAACAATCTTGGCTACGTCTACGTGACAGGTTACCTTACGCGTGTTCAGGGGAAGAGGATCTTGACTATTGCGTACAATCAAACATTTACGGAAACCTCTTCAATGACATACGGTGATGGCAGCACCGATGGCATCGGCTACGCCCTGGCAGTTGACATCGGTGGTGTCTACGTGACAGGCTTCACCACTAATGGTAACAGAGACATCATTACCATTAAGTATGATACCGGGGTCACTACCGAGCAGTGGGTAGAGACCTACGATGGTGAAGCCGGTAGCGACGATGTGGCTTACGACATCGCCCTGGCCGACAACGGCTCGGTGGTCGTAACCGGCCAGGCTCGTAACACAGGTCCGGGTACATCGGGGGCTGATTACGTCACCATCAAATACGCGGAGTTCGTGTGTGGTGATGCAAATAACGATTACATTGTTGACCTTTTAGACTTTACATACATAATTGCATATCTCTATATGGGTGGTTCTGAACCAACCCCGGAGATAGGTGTCGCTGATATGGACAGCATCTTCGGTGTGAACAATCATGACGTACAATACCTTAGTGAATTTATCTTCCGGATGGCGTCGGCGCCATACTGCCCTCCGTTTCCTGATTCGGTACTGCCGATTTCCAGCGCTGACACGGTATCAATACGGAACACGGTAGTTCCACCCGGCAACTCTGAAGCCCGGGTTGACTTTTTCATCAATGCTACTGATACGATTCCGGGACTGTCGCTTCCCTTTTCCTTCGACTGCGCCACATCGGCTCTCACGTGCGACTCAATCAGTTACGTTAACTCCCTTTACGAAACATACGGTATAAAGCCGGATTCCATTGGCACGGACAAAGCTGTAATTGGTCTTGTCCGCCTTAGCGAAGCTGTGCCGACGCCCGACAGCGGCCTGATTGCCTCGGCTTGGTTCAGCCTGACACCTGACCAATCGAACACGCAGTACATTCTGATCGATACGACGACAATGGAGCCAAGTAACATTGTCATCTTTTCCCAGTATGACAACGGGTTGAAGGCTATCATACCGACTTTTGTCGGTCTGAATTTTCTTCCCCCTTCTGTCGTCTCCACTACGCCCAACGCCAACGAAGTGGCGGCCCCCACCAACACCATCGTATCGGCAGCATTCAATACCGATATGGACCCCACTACCTTCAATGACACTACTTTCGTGGTGTATGGCAGCCAGACCGGCCCGCATCGCGGAACTATAACTTACAATCCAGCGGCCAAGTCCGTATCGCTTGTTCCTGACAGCGTTTTCGTACCCGGTGAGGAGGTGACGGCTATTATTACAGCCGCCAGGGAATCTGATCAAGGCATCCCGATGACAATCGGTTACGTCTGGACGTTTACGATAGCAGTCGATGACGGAGGGGGTCATTTCGTTCTCGATTCTGTCTACGACGCCGGCGACGGCGCCAACGATGTTGCCGCAGCCGACCATGATGGCGACCAGATCGTGGATATAATCGTCCTTAACGGCTTTTCCACTGTCAGTCTTCTCGAGAATCTCGGTGATGGCACCTTCTCAGTAGAGTCAAGCCAGTCCAGTGGAGGCGAGTTTCCGGTGGCGCTTGCCGTAGCGGACTTTAACGGTGATTTGAATCTGGATTTGGCCTGCGGCCATGCTAATACTAACAACGTGTCCATTTTGCTTGGCGACGGAGCGGGGAGTTTTCTTTCCGACACTTCTTTCTACTTCGGAGATGGCGTGTCAGAGCTGTTGGTTGGAGATTTCGATGGCAATGGCTGGATCGATTTGGCTGCGGTAATTAACGTTACCCCCGGTCCCGGTGACATAGACAGTGTTGCCGTTCTGTTGAATGAAGGCGGCAATATCACTCTGGGAACAATTTTCGAGGTTGTCTTTTCACCGACAGGTATAACGGGCGGCGATTTCAATAATGACGGGATCTCCGACTTTGCTCTTTGCAGTTACATTAGTGACGATGTTACAATATACATCGGAGACGGCACCGGCAATTTTGCGGTTGAGGATACAGCTTACGACCTGGGTTACCAGCCAGGCGATGCTGCTGCTTTTGATATCAACGGGGATGGCAACGTTGACCTGGTTGTTGCACTTAATACAGACCAGCCACTGCAACCGGACATTGCAGTACTGTTTGGAAACGGGGGAGGGAGTCTTGAGCCCAGAATCGAATACGTTCTTGGTGACAGTCTTGAGCTTGTTTCCATAACCGCTGGTGACCTGGATGGCGATGGTGATATCGACCTGGCCGCAATCAGCAACCACGCTAACGAGCTGCCCATCCTTCTGAACAACGGGCAAGGGACTTTCGTACTCGATACTATTCTAACAGTGGGTGTGGGTAATTGGCCAAACTGTATAACCGCTGCTGACTTTGATGGCGATGGTGCCGTTGACCTTATTACGACTCGCAGCGGCGGAGATGTGTCAGTCCTGTTCAACCTCTCCGGCGACTACGACAATGACGGCATTCCAGACAGCGTCGACAACTGCCCTTACGTATATAACCCCGGTCAGGAAGATGCCGACAGCAACGGCGTGGGTGATGCCTGCGACGTTGAGTACGACGTGACGGAGACGGATTCGGCTGACATGTACGACATCGTCACGATTGATATTGATCGTGACAATTATACCGACGTCGTCTACTGCGGCAACACCGACTCCGGGCTGTTTATCGCCTGGGGCACGCCCGACGACAGTCTGGAAGACCCGATCAACTATCTGATGATTGTCCAGGCCGATCTGGCGGTTGGTATGGTCAGCGATGATTCGTTGCCGGATATCATCGCGGTGACCGCAACCTATACCTACTTTCTGATCAACACCACCGGTCGCGCGTTCGACATTGACTCGGTAGCCAACACCAAGAGTCGCAGCAGTCAGCCGGTGGTGGCGCTGGGACGGTTCGACGGCGAGGACGACTTCATGGATGTCTTCGTTGGTCCCAGCACGGTTTACTACGGTGACGGCGTGGGGGGTATCAAAAACACCGGCACTGTTTCTCTCAGTGCCATTGCCGTCGACGTAGCCGACTTTGATCGGGACGGTTATGACGATTTGCTGATCGTGGAGAACGATTCGGCCAAAATCATGCTCAACGATCATAGCGGTGATTTCGAGCGTGCCTCGGCGATGTTTGTCGGGCTGGCCTCGCTGGACGTGTCGCCGGCCAATGGCGTGGTTGATTTCAACCATGACGGCCGACATGACGTGGTGGTGATCACGCCGGACGTTGATGGCGGTGGTCAGACGGTGGTGAAGGTAGCGATCGGTGACGGGTTCGGCAAGATTGTACGTTCGGACAGCATCCTGGTACCGGGCGTGGCGCACTATGTTGCAGTAGCGGATATCGACCGCGACCAGGAGCTTGACCTGATGGTG
>SDBU01001574.1_pt1 | contig 32198 bp, 27 predicted proteins | sample 2277071 | NCBI WGS metagenome assembly SDBU01 (sample SAMN10397929, study PRJNA504765) | marine sediment metagenome | isolation source: marine sediment core GS08_GC12, 126 cmbsf | place: Arctic Ocean: Gakkel Ridge, Loki's castle | collected 2008 | reverse complement strand
TCGTCTTCGTCGTGGACACGCATGATCGGCACTTCACCGTGGCCGACAACGTTTCCCTGCCCCGTATCGCACTGGTCCGCCATGATGATCCGACAAGCGCACTTAAGAGCGCCCTGGATCTGGTCGGCGGTATCGGACGTTTTATTCATCCGGGAGAGCGAGTCACAATAAAACCCAACGTCGGCTGGGACCGCACGCCGGCACAGGCGGCCAACACCAATCCTGACCTGGTGGCCGAGATGGTGCGGCAGTGTTTGAAAGCAGGCGCCGACGAAGTTATTGTCACCGATATATCCTGCAATGACCCCCGACGTTGTTTTATCCGTTCCGGTATTGGGAACGCCGCCCGGCAAGCCGGCGCACGCGTCATCCTGCCCACACCGGAGGATTTTGTGCAGGCTGATCTGAAAGGCAGGATACTTTCCATCTGGCCGGTACTGAAGTATTTCGTACAAACCGACCGCCTGATCAATATGCCCATCGTCAAGAACCACTCGCTGTCGCGGTGCACACTGGGCATGAAGAACCTGTATGGCATTTTAGGCGGACGCCGCAATCAACTCCACCAGCAGATCGACCAGTCGATTGTCGACCTGGCCCGCTATGCCCGACCGACCCTGACGGTGGTCGATGCCACCCGGGTGCTCCTGCGCTCCGGCCCGCAGGGTGGTTCGCTGGATGATGTCGCTATCGAGAACTCGGTCATTTGCGCCACCGACCAGGTGGCGGCTGATGCCCGGGCGGCGGAGTTTCTCGGTCTGACCGGCGCCGATGTCGGTCACATCACGCTGGCCGCCGCCGCCGGCCTGGGGAACATTGACTATCGTGCCGCCGGCTACAAGGAAATTACCTCGTGACCATCAGGACCGTAAGAAACCTGCGACGTCTGTCACAGATAGTTTTTTTCGTCATATTCTGCTGGTTGATTCTGGAAACAAACTTCGAAGTAGACTTCTCACCGAGTGAGTCGGCAGAGATACGGCTGCCCTACCCGGTTTCAATCGCCTTGCAGTTTGATCCGTTGACCGCCCTGGCTACGTTGCTGGCTAACGGCACCCTCTACAAGGGGTTGTTGTGGTCGCTGGTAATCTTGATACCGACGATTTTCCTGGGACGTTTCTTCTGCGGCTGGGTCTGTCCCTTAGGATCGCTGAACCATTGGATTGCTGAAATACCGTCGGAGCGCCTGGGGCGCAAGGGTCGCAACAAGATCGCCTCCAATCGCTATCACAAGTACCAGCGGATCAAGTACTACGTCCTCTTTCTCTTTCTGGGAGCGGCGGCAGTCGGTTCGTTGCAGGTCGGTCTTCTCGATCCGCTGCCGCTGCTGGCGCGATCGATCGGCACCGTGGTGCTGCCGGTGATTCACAGCGGAGCCGGCGGCATGTTGAGCTGGGTGAAGTCATTCGGTATCGGGCCGGTCGGCTCATTAGCGCAGTGGCTTTATGATCTGGTCGCCACCGTGCTGTTTCCTTTCCGTACTGTCCATTACCATGCTATCCTGACTATCGGCTTGTTGTTTGCGCTGATACTGGTCCTCAACCGTGTCTTCACCCGTTTCTGGTGTCGGGGCATTTGCCCGCTGGGTGCCCTGCTGGGTATCTTTTCTCGCTTCGCACTGCTGGGACTTCAGAAAACAGAGTCGACCTGTGATAAGTGCCGGCTGTGCCTGCTTTCATGTCAGGGAGCGGACAACCCTGATATAGGCTCGCGCTGGCGCCAGTCCGAATGCCACCTCTGTCTCAATTGCCAGGCTGCCTGTCCCACCGGATCACTGCGGTTTAAGTTCAATCCCGGACACGAAGTGTCCTCCACCAATCCTGCCGCCACTCCCCGGATTGACGTGTCCCGGCGTCAGGTGATGGCGTCGCTGGCGGCCGGAGTGGTCCTGCGGCCGCTGTTTCGTTCGGGTGATGCCTTTGGGGTCAATGCCAACCCCCGCCTGATACGACCACCCGGTTCGACTCCCGAAGACGCATTCCTGGCCCGCTGTATCAGGTGCGGTCAATGCATGCGGGTCTGTCCCAACAATGCGCTGCACCCGACGCTGCTGGAGTCAGGGTTGGAAGGGATGTGGACACCAATTCTGATTGCCCGTATCGGCTACTGTGAACCGACCTGTACGTTATGCACCCAGGTCTGCCCCACCGGCGCCATTGCCGAACTGACGTTGAAGGATAAAGTCGGCGACCAGCACACATCGGCCAACCGTATCGGCACGGCTTTCGTGGATCGTGGTCGGTGTCTCCCCTGGGCTATGGCCACCCACTGCATTGTCTGCGAAGAATGGTGCCCCACGTCGCCCAAAGCTGTCTACCTCAAGGAAGAAACCACTCATGACCGGAAAGGCACAGCGATCATCGTCAAGCGACCGTATGTTGATCCTGAGCTCTGCACCGGTTGCGGTGCCTGTGAATTCGCCTGTCCGGTTTCCGATCGGGCCGCAATATACATCACCTCGGTGGGTGAATCCCGCTCACCCGACAACCAGATACTGCTGAAAAAAAGAGAAAGCCCGGACAATGACGTCACATCAACAACGTAACCCGGCCTTCACCCGGACGGCGATAGCAGCTATCCTGTCGCTGTCCGTTACCGCCTGGGGATGTTCGTCAAACTCAGACAGCCCGGGTTCTTATACAACCGACCGCTTCCTGCCTGAAACCCTGGGTGAATCAGGGATTGTGCGCTCATCGGATATTCGATTGTTTCGTGGTGACTCTCTGTGGGAGTACATCGACGGCGGCGCTGAAATCTACCACCTGTACAATTTCGTCGAGGTGGCCACGGCCGACTACCGCACCGGCGAAATTGAGTTCACGGTCGACATCTATCGCTTTGACAATGCCGTGAATGCCTTCGGGCTTTATGCCGGCCTGCGACCGGACAACTGCCGACCGGCGGCGCTGGGAGTGGCAGGTTTCGTTTCGACGGCCTCGATTCGTTTTGTCAGGGGCAACTACCTGGTTCAATTGACCGGCTTTGACAGATCGGAAGCCACCGATAATGCGCTGGCACAAGCAGCCGAACAACTGGACCGACTGCTCCCGGGAACAACCAGTCTGCCGGAGGCTTTTGGTGATTTCCCCTCGGAAGGAGCCGTGCCGACATCCGAGCGTTATTTTGCCCGATCGTACCTGGGATATGAGTTCCTCTCGCGGATATACACTCGTCGCTATCAGGCGGGACCGGATACGACCACTCTCTTTCTCTGTCTTGACAACCCCGAGGAATGCTTTCTGCAATGGTCACGAAATGCCGCCGAGACATCAACATTGGAACCGGCCGGTGACGATTTCCCCTTTGACGAAGGTCGCGGCTTTTACGTGGATGATACCTACAGCGGTCGCATCCTGGTCGGCCTCTTTCGCGGTCGTATGACAGGCATGACCACCTGCACCGGCGCAACCCGACAGCTCTTGCTGGACTGGCTGGCGGCGCTGTCTATGAAGAAACCCACCTGAAAGGTGGGCCACCTGTCCGACCTACCCGACTGAAGTGTAACCTATGTACCCGGTCGCACAGGCCCAGCTACTATTTTACCAGTCACAACACCAAACAAGTTTGTGGTTGCCACCCGTCGCACGCGTCTTAATACTATTTTCCCTTGACACCGTGCACTGAAGTTTTTATCTTAACATTGTCAATTCGTCTCGGATTTTGATCAGTCGATAAGCTGTAATCAAGCGCAACATCTGCGTTAAGAGGAAGTATGAAAGCACACAAGGCATCTGTGTGCGTCATCAGCTCCGGGAATCTGCACAGGGAAAGGAGGTGAGAATAAAACTTCTTAAAGAATATGTAAGGGTCAATCGTGTTATGGACTATCGGCAGAGAAGTAGCACAACCCGGAATAGTCTTTGACAATTTCGTGAGTTATGGACAACCAACTTTACGATCTTTAGTTAGAAAAGGAGAAGCGGATGAAACTCAGGATGATCTTTTTATCGATGATCTTTTCAATTGTGGTGGTCGCAATTATGTCAAGCGTATCGGTTGCCCAGGGGTGCAATGTCGACGGCGCAGGCGTCCCGCCGAACAATCTCGATATCTCCGATGTCACCTATTTGATTGATTATCTCTATATAGGTGGGCCCGCGCCGCCTGATTACGATGCTGCGGATATGGACGAATATCAGATAATCACATTAAACGACCTGCGGGTCCTGGGTGTATATATGTTCACGAGCGGCACTGAGCCGACATGTCCACCGATATTTGGTCCCATGTCGAGGATGCGGGACCCAGATAACTGGCTCGAGCTTGTGGAGGATGAGTTCCCCGCAGCAAAGCAACCCCTCACCCTGCATCTCAGGTTAACCACTAACAGAACGATCGACTGCATAAACCTCCCGCTCAGCATCATGGTAGGACATTATGCCCCCCAGATTGATGCCGTTCGTATACAAGAACCATTTACCAGCTGGACTGGTACTGCTGGCTACTACATCAGGGGGGATGGGAAGGTCATGTTTCCTCTTGCCAACCTTGCGGGCACCGGTCTCACACCTCAGAACGACGTACTCCTGGCCGAGGTTGACATCAGTTTGACTCAGCCCCATCCTGACGCTTTACCCATAACTATCGAGTGGGATCTGACTGCTCCGCCGGTGGGTCCATACGGACGTTCTCATTACCCTTTCCTGTTTCAACATCATACCGCCAGGCAGGATGCTGATACTGTGTGGATACCTGATCTAAAGGGCGGACATTCGCAGATGGTTCCCACCATCAGCGAATGGGGGCTGATTACATTGCTGGTTCTTCTGCTTGGTGGAGGTGTGTGGGTCATTATCCACCGGAGAAAAGAGGTGGTAACGAGAACGTAGCCGGCACTCTCTACCCGACTGCGAAATCGCCTTGCGGGCAATGACGTTGTGGAGAGACAGAACATAGATGGGGCAGATGGGGACATCTGCCGCCCACATAAATAAAAGATGGTAGAAACCCACCTGAATGGTGAGCCACCCGGCCCAGTTCCGCCGTTCGTCAGGACCGCAAGGGTCCTGACCTACTGTATTTGTACCCCACCCAGAGCCAAAGGCGTCGGGTGGGATTCAAATCACCGGACTGGTTGACTTCGCTGTCTATGACATCGCAACTCTGATGCCGCGTCAGGCGTTGCGGGCGGTTATCACTGATCCGATCAGCGCCAGCGCCACGATTGCGGCCAGACCCGGCAGCAGGTTTGTCAGACCGATAATCGGCAGCAGGATGGTTGCAGTTACCAGTCCGGCTAAAGACGAACCGGCCAGTTCGCAGGCATAACCTGCCCCCTGGTTGGCGTCTTTACCGGCACCGTAGTAGCGGTTGGTTGCCGCCACAAACAGCCCGCCGGTCGCAGCCGCTACCACCAGCAGGAAGCCGCTATGATACCACAGCGCCACCGATATTGCGATGCGGTCGTATGTAAACCAGAAGATCAGTATTGATACGAGCATTATGGTCAGCGCCGGGTATTCGGGACGCCGGATACGAGAACGCCCGGCAATAAACGTCCCGGCAGCCAGTCCCAGCATAAAGGCACCGATTAGAACGGCAATCTCGGAATAGAGGGATCCCGCCAGCGACTGATAAACATAGAATGACACCAGTTCCAGCGCTAACGATACCAGCCCTGCAGTGAAATAGAGAAACAGGGCCGGCCCTTTGCCTCGTCTGCCGATCAGGCCGGCCAGCGCCATAGCCAGCACTATGATTACCGGGATTCCGACGGCCAGTACCGGACGATTCAGAATACCGGCGACAATCTTGCGATCAAAGGTGTTTGCCCGGGCACGATAGAGAGCATGCAGGTGCGGCAGCACCGGTCGATCAAGAGAGTTAACCTCGTTACCCCGGCTGACCGCCGCGACCAGTCGCTGCACGCGGAAATCGTCCAGGCGGTCGTACAGGTAATCGTCACTGATAAAGTGTGGCGCTCGGCTTAGCCGGTTCAACCGCGATAGCAGGGAATCATAGGGTAAAACCATCGTCGCTGACGGGGAAGCCATAAGCAGGGTCATCTGACCCGGCCACATGGTCACCCTGTCAAAAGACCCGGCCAGAGCGGTATGGATGGCGGTCAGTCCGGCGCGCACTTCATCGGTCACATAGCGATCGGTATCATAGCGAGTAGGGATATGGACAACCCCCGCCGGTGTCAGCCTGGCTCGGACCAGATCGAAGAAAGCCGAGGTCAACAACCGGCTGCTTCGGTAACTGCCCGGCTCTCCGATATCGATGATTATTATGTCATACCTATCCCGGTTGTCACGACGGGCGAAGTATCGGACCGGGTCGTCATGTATCCATCGACCGTTAGCAACTCCAGCGATATGGTCGGCCAGACGCTCCGTGAGCGCCCGACGCGGATCAAGGACGGTAATTGTCAGGTCACCAGAAGCCTCGGCCAGTTGCAGCACTCCCAGCTCGGGTCGACCGACATACAGAATCGACCGGGCCTCCGGTTGGTACAACAGGGGCGGAATCAGCAGATTCTCGGCAGTCTCACGGTCGGGAAGGGTTCCTTCCACAGTGTTGTCGGTCAGCAGAACCAGGCTGCCCTCACGCAACAGAATCGCCTGGTGAGCATAGTGGGTGTCGAACGACTCTACTACCTTAAACGATCCGTACTTGACCTGATCGAGGTAGTGATCCAGACGGGCCACTGACCCCTGCAGAACGAGTGACAGTAACAACAGGCAGCCCCCTCCCGCTAACAGCACCGGCAGTCTCCGCTTTTGACCGGCAACAAAACCACCGGCAACAACGACTCCGCAGAGTACGCAGGCCATTTCCATAGTGGAGAAGATCCCGCCCGACGCGACAGTGATCAGAACGCCGCCGACAAAGGCGCCAATTCCTTCATACATATACACGGCCGCGACCGTTGTGACCGCCGTGCGGCCTTCACGCGCTATGGCAGGAAAGAGCCAGCCACTCACCAAACCGAGCGGCAGCATGACCAGCCACGACAACAGCGCTGCCGTGCCGAACGGCACCGCCTCGCCCACCAATTCGGTTACCAGGAGAGGTGACAACCGCGATGCTGTTACCATCAGGGGTAACACGACAGCTCCAATAACAAACAAAACCGACACCGGGGGACACCAACGCTTATTACCGCCGATTAAGGCACCCACCGCCACCGCCGCCAGCCATCCGCAGAAAGCCGTCCCGATAAACAACTCGTCGCCGTTAAGCGAAGAGATCAACTCCCGCAGAAGCAACACCTGTCCGCCGATGGAGAAAAAACCGAGTAGAAGCGCCTTTCTGATCATACCGTCAGAACCGACCCGGGATTACACGGCCGCACTTCTTACAACGGTTCTCGAGGAGGTTATTTTGGCGAATGCGGTAGCCGCTGCGTTCAATCAGAACCAGACCGCAGTCCGGGCAGTAGGTCGATTCGGCCGGATGATTAACCACGTTGCCCAGGTAGACGAACTGAAGACCCTCGGCCCGGCAGATTGCGTACGCTGCATCTAGTGTTTTCCGGGGTGTGGCGGGAAGATTCGTTAACAGGTACTGAGGGTGAAAACGGGAGAAATGCAGCGGTGTGTCGACGCCGATATAGGTCTTGATCCAGCGCGCCAGTTCCCGAAACTCATCCTCGCTGTCGTTAAGCGTGGGTATCACCAGGTAGACGATTTCCAGCCATATTCCGGACTTTTTGATCTGCACTAGCCGATCCAGAACCGGCTGCAATTCACCCCGGACAATTTGCCGGTAGAAATCCGGTCGCATACCCTTCAGATCAACCTTGATGGCGTCCAGGTGCGGCAACAGATCGTCCAGCGGCCGTTGCTCAATGTATCCGCCCGAAATCATCACCGAGTTGATGCCGTGCCGATGGCCCAGCTCGGCGGTATCAGACATGTATTCATAGAACACTACCGGCTCGGAGTAGGTGTAGGCGATCGTAGGAACCTCGCGACTACGGCAGATATCGATCAACGACCGGGGAGGGATATCCAGATTATTCGTTTGCTCCGGACGGGATTGTGAAATCTCCCAGTTCTGGCAACACTTGCAGTTGACATTGCAGCCGGCGGTGGCCAGCGACAGGGCACTGGTGCCGGGGTAGAAATGAAAGAGAGGTTTTTTCTCGATCGGGTCGATATTCAGGGCACAGGGCAAACCATGAACCAGCGTATAATAAATGTCCTGCCTGTTCTCCCGCACTCCGCAATAACCGCGCTCCAGATCGGTGACCGTGCAATGACGCGGACAGAGCTCACATTCGATACCGCCCCCATCCAGCTTTTTGTAGTAGCGAGCTTCCACCGACGATAGTTTGTCGGTCAGATCAAAAGCCCAGGCATTTTCGATTCCCCCCAGCACTTCGGGGAGTATATCGGTCTGCGAGGCAGCCGCAGCCGCCGCCGAACACCCCAGACAGCGCAGGAACAACCGCCTATCGATCACAACAACTTCCCCTCCGATTGGTGACCCCGGCTGTCAACTGAGACGACCCGAATTTCGATTCTGTCAAGCTCCGCCACGCCGAGGCCAAGTTGCCGAGCCGTATCCAGGTACTTCACCGGCCGTTTCACTTTCGCCAGAGAGAGCAGGCCATGTTTCTTTCGCAGATACTCCAGAACCTCCAGCCCCACTCTGTCGACCGCCACCGGATCATCAGAAAGCAAAAGTCCGCCATAAGGCGCCACGTAGTTGCCCATATAGCCGGGGCCGCCCTGGTACTGCACCTGCATGGCAACCAGCACCGTCAGTCGCGTTTTGCGCCGAATCGGACCCAGATTGTTGACATGGGCGCAGTAGGGATCACAGTTGTTGTCATGGTACTTGTTGGGATTGTGAACGGCTCCGTACATGTTCTTCAGACCGGCCGAAAGACCGGCGATAGAGTGATCTTTAAGCACCGGGACATTGATATTGAAATCGACCATATCTGTTAAAATACGACTGACCAGCGAACTGACCTCGCCGGATGTGTAAAGGTCGGAGCTGTAGCCGATACCGCGAGTGTCGGTCCCCAGACAGCGGCGCCCGCGCGAGGCTGCATTGAGCGTATATCCGGCAGCCGCCAATTCCCGGCCGGTTCGTTCCCAGACGACCGTATCGTTTTCTGAAAAACCGGCTTCCACCAGGAGATCAACCAGCGCGTCTGCGAAAGCTACCGGCGTGGAGTTAAACTGACGCGCCAGACAGTTGGTTTTCAGTCCGATGACTCCCGAGGGAAGGTACTTTCGCACCGCTGCCGGAACACTCGACTGACCCGACAGCCGTTGCAGACCTGCTGCCAACAACGTCCGGCAGGTCTGCCGGCTGATCCCTTCGGAGCCGCCGGGGTCGACATATCTGACAACGACCACCTGGCTCATACATTAATTATACCCGCTTTCAGCAAAACCACCAACTGTTTTCCCCTTGACCGATTCGCCGGGTCACGGTATCCTGCATCAAGGAGGATTTCATGACCGCACTGAAAATACTCACTATCTGCATCGCGCTGATTGCCGCCTGTTCACAGAATGCCGTTACCACCGTCAGGGAACCGGCTGTGGCCGGGACGTTTTACCCGGGCGACAGCACCGCCCTGGCACAAATGGTGGCAACTCACCTGGACAACATGGTCGATCTGCCTGAGATCGATGGCCGCATCATCGCCGTCATCTCTCCCCACGCCGGTCTGGTCTACTCCGGCCAGATTGCAGCCTTTGTCTACCGGCTGCCGGCTATACAAGACGTCAAGCGGGTTATCCTCTGTGGTCCCTCGCACCGCTTCGCTTTCGAGGGTGTTTCCGTGTACGGTCCCGATGTCCGCTGGCGGACGCCCCTGGGTCTGGTGGACTGTGATAACGATTTGTGCCGCCGGCTTCTTGAGCAGGACGACCGTATCCGAGTGGTGGAGCAGGCACACGAGCGCGAACATTGTCTCGAAGTACAACTGCCGTACCTTCAGACGGTTCTTTCCGACTTTACCATAGCGCCGGTGGTTATGGGACAACAGACCGACGAAACCATAAAGTTGCTGGCTGACGCGCTGAAGTCTCTGGAAACAGACGAGTACACCATAATGGTAGCCTCCACTGACTGGCAACACTACCACCCGGCATCGGTCGGTTGGAAGATGGATTCTCTCGGTCTGGAATGTCTGCGTACGCTCGACCCGGACCGCTTGCAGCAATACCTGCAGAACCGTCAGGTAGAAGCCTGCGGCGGCGGACCGGCGGTCGCGGTCCTGAAAGCAGCCATAGCCAAAGGGGCCGACCGGGTCAAAATACTCCGTTACGGCGACTCCGGTGACATCTCCGGTGATAAAAGTTCCGTAGTCAGTTACGTGGCCGCGGTTATTTACAAGTCAGACGAGGACCAGACCGATTCTGCCGACACCGCCACCGATCGTCCGGTCGGAGTCAGGGAATCACACCCGCGCTTTGGGCTGTCCGATGACGACAGGGAAAAGCTGTTGACCGTGGCACGCGAGTCGATCCGGCAGTACCTTGCTACCGGCCAACTGCCGGAATTCGACGTAAGCGACAATTTGCGGCAGCCGGGGGCCGCCTTTGTGACGTTAGAAAAGCAGGGGCAACTACGGGGGTGTATCGGACACACCATAGCGCGCGATCCGTTATATAAGACGGTGTCGGTTTGTGCCGTACAGGCAGCGGTGGCCGATCGCCGATTTCAGCCGGTGTCGGCGGAAGAACTACCGCAATTGCATCTGGAAATATCCGTGCTGACGCCGCTTGAGACAGTGGTCTCCCCGGACGAAATCGAGGTTGGACGCGACGGCCTGATGATCACCCTGGGACAAAAACGCGGCCTGCTGCTGCCGCAGGTGGCCACGGAGTACGGCTGGAGCAGTACCGAGTTCCTGCAGCAAACCTGCCGCAAGGCCGGCCTGCCGCCCGACGCCTACCTGTCACCGGATGCCCTGGTGCAGAAGTTTCAGGCGCTGGTGTTCGGGGAGTAAACGGGTAAAGCAATCAGATTTCGGTTTCAGATTTATGGCATTGTCCGGCGTTTTCGAGAAACAATTACGGTTGATTGACAAAGGCAAGAAGACTTATACGCGCGATCGGGAATTCTTTCCCGACCGCATCACCTGATCCGTCAGGAAGGGATTCCTGACGGCGCAAGAAACGCCATTCTATCCATTTGGGAGCATATCTGTTGTCAACCGCAGCACCTCATATATCCTCACCAAACCCGGACTGAACCACCCGCAGTAGTTCCTGCATGGCGGCTTCCTCGTCCGGGCCGTCGATCTCGATAATCAGTTCCGTCCCTTTTTCCGCAGCCAGCATCATCACACCCATGATTGATTTTCCATTGATGCGCAGGTCCTTCTTAATGAAAAACACCTCCGATTGAAAACGCGCCGCCACCGTCACCAGTTGTGCCGCCGGGCGGGCGTGAAGGCCCAATCGATTAATAACCTCAACCGTCCTCTTGATCATACGGTTTCTTCCGCCAGAACAAACCGTTTACCTGATAGTTCCTGCAACACTCCTTTCAGTTCCAGGGCCAGCAGGAATTCCATCAGTTCGGCAGTAGGCAGTTCCAGCGCCCTCGCTATCTGGTCTATTTGAAGAGGTCCGGCCGAGAAGAGGTCGACAATGTTTTTCTCCATTTCGGTCAACTCCGGGAGTTGCGCTAACCGCCGGGTTATCACTTCGCCTTTCAGTCGCGGCAGTTCTTCAAAGATGTCGTCAACGCATGTCAGCAAGCGTGCTCCCTGTTTGATCAGGGTATTGGCGCCGATACTCGTGCGATCCTCCGGCGGTCCCGGCACGGCAAACAATTCCCGCCCCTGGTCCAGAGCATGCCCGGCGGTGATAAGGGCTCCGGACTTGCGGCCCGCCTGGATCACAACCACGCCTTCCGACATTCCCGAGATAAGTCGGTTGCGTTCCGGGAAATACGCCGGATCAGGGCGGGTGCCCGGAAAGTACTCGGAGTATACGGCACCCTGCATCTTGATTCGTTTGGCCAGATCCCGGTTGGATGACGGATACACGATATCCAGTGAGCTACCCCAGACAGCCACGGTGCGGCCGCCGGCGTCCAGAGCGCCGGTGTGAGCGGCGGCATCAATCCCTTCGGCCATACCGGAGGTTACAATCAGGCCGGCTTCCGCCAGCGCTGCTGCCAGACGGAAAGCAAACCTCTTCCCCCCTTCGGTGGCATGCCGGGTGCCGACAATAGCTATCATCCACTGACCGCTCTGAAACGGGTCACCCTCCCTGAAAAGCATCGGTGGCGGTTCCGGTATGGTTGTCATTCGAGCCGGATACTCAGGATGATCGGGAAACAGTACTGCCCAGCCAAGCTGAACAATACGGGAGGATACCTGCCCGGCTTTTTCCCCGTCGTACTGGCTCTTGATCGCGGAAGCTCGTGTCCTCGAGATGCCCGGCACGGACTCCAACTGGTGAATCGTGGCCGCCAGTGCCGCCGATGGCGAACCGAAGGCGCTGACCAGCCGCTGGAAACGTCCCCGCCCAATCCCCGGGATACTCAACAGCCCGATGGCGTCAGTCAGTCTCTCTTTTAGCTCGCTGTTTATCAAGTTCCTGTTCTACTACCTCAATGAACTGCCGCCTACCCTGACCTGTTACTGCGGAGAGATAAATATAATCATCCGGCAAACGTTTGGAAACAGCTTTTAGATCACTTTCGGAGATGGTGTCGACCTTGGTGACCACCACCCGCGACGGCCGTTGCAGCATGCCGGAATCAAAATCGGCCAATTCATCCCTCAACGTCCGGACGGTTTTCTGGATGTCGTCGTCGGCCACATCGACGATAAACACCAACAGCCGCGTTCTTTGAATGTGCCTGAGAAACTGGTGCCCCAGACCTTTCCCCTGCGAGGCACCCTCGATGAGGCCGGGTATGTCGGCCATCACACACGACTTGTATTCACGCAGCTTGACTATGCCCAGGTTAGGAACCAGCGTCGTGAACGGGTAGTCGGCGATTTTGGGGCGGGCGGCCGAAAATGCTGCCAGAATGGTTGACTTGCCGGCGTTGGGCAGGCCTACCAATCCCACGTCGGCCAGCAGCTTCAACTCGAGCGCAATCTTGCGGTGCTTCCCCGGGCGACCGTCCTGTGCTTGGCGCGGCGTCTGGTTGACGGAAGACTTGAAGTGGTCATTGCCGTATCCCCCTTTGCCTCCCGCCACAATGACCACCGTGTCGCCGACTTGATCCAGGTCGACCACGGTTTGACCGGTTTCGCGATCAGTAATGATGGTCCCCACCGGCAGGCGCAGGATCGTATCCTTGCCCGATCTGCCGGTCCTGAGATTGCCGCTGCCCGGCTGACCGTTTTCAGCCTGGTAGTGACGCCGGTACCGGTAATCGAGCAGCGTTGTCAACTGCTCGTCGGCGACCCCGATAATGCTGCCTCCTTTCCCACCGTTACCACCATCCGGCCCACCCTTGGGCACAAACTTCTCGGTATGAAAAGAAACACAGCCATGACCGCCATGGCCGGCCCTGACCTCGATTTCCACGTAGTCTATAAACATCCCCGACAATATCCCCCCTAATAGAGTGCTTGTCAATTACCCAATCGCCTGCCGGTGAACGCAAACGTCGATTTCGATCTCCGAAATATCAAATGTGATCATTGACCGGCGTCAACAAACTTCCCTATATTGCAGCCAGATGAAAGGATATTGTACGGTGGACGTCCCGAGGTTGTCTAAAAAGCAGATTCCGGTTATGTCGGGTTCTGCGCCAGACGGAATTATGATTCTCCAACTCCGCGTAGCGGCGGGCCTTGTGTCCGCCGGTGGTGACGCCAGTGACAAGTCAGTGGCATCGTCACTTCTGTTGGTGGGAGACGAGCCCCCACCCTACGCGTGTTGTATTCTGCACTCTTGAGACAACCACTATTTGTCCGCCGTAAAAGTGTACACCCGAGGATATACGCCCATCACAGGATGAGGTTGTAGGTTTAAGGATGTGAAAGAGTTGCCGGGAATAAACCAGCGCAAACGTCAGTTCTATGAGCGGTCATCGCACCTTCTGGGTAGCATTTGCTTCAGAATGGGACTGAGGCCGAACTTTCTGACAGCCGTATCTTTCGTCAGTTCCATCGTCTGCGGAGTTTACTTCTGGAAAGGGGAGATGTTGTGGGGGGTTTTCTGGATACTGGTGACTGCCTTTACCGATATGCTCGACGGGGCAACCGCCCGCGCCGGAAATATCGGGACGGTCTTCGGCGGCATTCTTGACCACGTCTGCGACCGCTACGGTGAGTTTTTTATCCTGGCCGGAATCACCCTCTCCGGCGCGGTCCATCCCGGCTGGGGGCTGTTTGCGCTGTTCGGCATGATAATAGCCAGCTACACCCGCGCCGCGGCGGAGTCTATCGGCAAAATTGAAAACTGCGCCGTCGGTATCATGGGGCGACTGGAAAAGTTCCTGATTATTATTGCCGGATCGATCCTCGAATGGTATTTCCCCGTCGGCACCTGGCCTCGTGGCGGCTGGCTGGAACTGGCTCTGATAGTGGTCGGCGTCACCTCACTGATCACCGCCGTCCAGCGACTGGTGTACGCTCACAAGGTTCTGGGGGATAAGAGGGAGGTGTGATTCCAAAGTACCGTCATTCCGAGGTACGCTTTGCGTGCCGTGGGAATCTCACGAGATCGCCACGCATTAATGCAGCTTGCCGCCTTGTCCCCTCGCGATGACGTTGAGTGAAACGTGATTTCTTTATAAGAAAGGCCTGCCTTTGATCACCGCTCTTGGCAACCCCGTCTACGACTACATCAAGACTAAAAAAGTCGAACCATCCGGACGCATCCTCTCCGGATGTTCTACCAACGCCGCTTTAGCCCTGGCCAAAATGGGTGAGCCGGTGCGACTGGTGGGTGCGGTGGGTGACGATTTCAAAGAGCAGTTCGTCAAAGACCTGGCCCGCTACGGGATCGAATACGAGATCGTGCCGTCACGTGAAACCGGCGGCTTCAAACTTATATACTACGATGACTACGGCCGTCGCACACTCGACCTGCTGGGGCGTGCTGATGACATCGCCGTTATCGATCGCCGTTGGTACGCCGACGCCAAGGCAGTACTGATCGGGCCTATCCTGGGCGAGGTGTCGTTCGACACCATCGCCGAGATTCGGCGCAGTTTCGACGGGCTGTTTTTCTGTGACCCACAGGGATTGATCCGCGGCGCTGACGACCAAGGTCGCATCTTCCATGAGAAGGTCGCCGGGATTGAGGAAGCAATCGCTCAGTTCGACATCGTCAAACCCAACGAACTGGAAGGTGAAATCCTGACCGGTATCGACTGCCGCCGTGATCCCTACGAGGCGGCACGCATAATCAAATCATGGGGACCGAAAGTCGTCATTGTCACCCTGGCCGAACTGGGGTCGCTGGTCTATGACGGCCGGGAGTTTATTGATATTCCGCCCTACCCGGTCGACCTGGTGGACGCCACCGGCTCCGGGGACGTTTACATGGCCGGGTTTACCTTCGAGTATCTCAAAACCGGTGGTGATCTGCGGCAGGCCGGCTGCTATGCTTCCTGCACCTCATCGATTATGATCGAAAACGTCGGCCCTGATTTCACGATGACCGAACAGTTGATCCGCGAGCGCCAGGAAAAACTTCTGAAGATGAGCGGCTTTCGGCTGTCGGTGGGTATCAATAAGTAGGGTTGGTTCCCTGCCTTCAATTCGGCTTATTCCCCCCTCTTCCCGGCCTGCTTGCCGCTCCCTGACCCTCTACCCCAAAGACAGTTCACGCGCCGCTGGTGCCGCCCGACCGAAGGCAGAAAATCTATCACCGCCACCGAACCTTTTGACCTGAACATCCGTAGATTGACTTAGTAACTGTCAGCAATTATGTCGGGAAATGGAGGATAAGAATATGCTCAGAATGGTGCTAATTTTTGTGGTTGCAATTGCTGTCTTTACCCTGACCGCCTTGGCCGATGACAGCGGCCGCATCTACGGCAAAATCACCACCATGGACGGGGATGAATTCCAGGGTTTCATCCGCTGGGACAAGAACGAGGGTAGCTGGGTCGATATTCTGGACGGCACCAAGGAAACACCAAAGAAGAAGGCGAAGAAATCTCGTCGCAAATACCGCGACCGGGAAACGACAATCGAGATATTCGGCATCAAAATCGGAAGCCGGGGTTTATCGACCAGTTGGTGGTCGACAGCCCAGTCCGGAATCCGCTTCGGTCACATAGACGTGCTGGAAGTGATCGACGACGACGGGGCTTTGTTGACGCTGAAGTCGGGTGAGGAAGTCGAGTTCCGGGAAGGATCAACCGATATCGGTTGCGGCATCCGCGAGATCATCATCGAGGATGAAAACGAGGGTGAAATCGAACTGGTCTGGGATGATCTGGAGACAATCGAATTCATGGCTGCTCCCTCCGATGAGGAATCCAGTTTTGGTGAGCGCCTCTACGGTACTCTGACGACCCGGCGCGGCGACGAGTTTTCCGGCTGGGTTTGCTGGGATGTCGATGAACTGTTTCCGGTGGACATCCTCGATGGTGACGACAGACGCCGTTCGCGCAAGATCAAGTTCGGCAAGATCGCATCAATTGAGCGTTACAGTTCCAGCGGAGCTACTGTCAAGCTCAAGAACGGCGACGAGATGGTGCTGCGCGGCTCCAATGACGTCGACGATGACAACCGGGGTATCGCTATTTTGGACCCGGCCCTGGGGCAGGTCGTTGTGCAATGGGATGAGTTCGACCGCCTTGATTTCACCGAAGCTCCCCGAGCGGTGCGCTATGACGAATTTGACGGTGGCCGGCGACTGAGGGGGACCGTCTACGATGAGAACGGCGACAGTTTCGAGGGCACCATCAGGTGGGATGACGACGAGGAGTACTCTTGGGAGCTGCTGGACGGCGATTTCCACGACGTCGATTTCGATATCGAGTTCGGGCTTATCAAGAGTATCGAAAAGAGGTCTTTCCGCTCGTCGATAGTAACACTCCGTGATGGTCGTTCTTTCCGCCTGAGCGGTTCCAACGACGTCGATGAGGACAACCGGGGCATCTTCATATCCCTGTTAGACGGCGATGAGGTCGAGATCGACTGGGAAGACTTCGAGCGAGTAGAGTTCGATTAGCAGGCGGCGGTGCCTGATCACCCTGGAACGGGTAGACTACTAAGCAGGTTTGATCGCCAACATCGATACTGTCGTTGTCGTCGACATCCCCCCTTATCATACAGCAACCACGGAAAACACGGGGGGGGGGTACAACGAGAAAACACTTGTCAATCCGCAGAACTTAGTTATACTATGTAATATACTGAATGAACACCGGGAAGAAACCTACAACCCGGCCACGAATTCGTTTTACCCTGAGGAAGATGGGTGTCCGACCATGGGGTTCAAGAGATCACTGATTGCCCTTTGTCTGATTTTTTTCTGCCTGACCGAAACCGGCTCGGCGGTGGTTATCGTCAGCGGTGTCATTCCGGCCGACACCACCTGGACCAGCACTGACACTATCCTGGTCACCGGTTCCGTGACAGTGGCCGATTCGGTTCGCCTGACCATCCAGGCCGGTGCAATCATATTGTTTGCCAACAACACCGGTCTGTTCGTTGAGGGAGAACTTATGGCTGACGGTGAGAAAACCAGTCGTATTCATTTCACTACCAGCGCCGATACATCCGGCGGCTCACCGGTGGCCGGATCGTGGTACGGACTGAACTTCCCACAATACAGCACCGGCATTTTGTATTACTGTAATCTACGCTATCCCGTAACCGGTATAACCGTCAGCCGCACGAGCTGCAGTTTCCACGACTGCGTTATCGAAAATTTCCAGGCCCAAGGTTACAAAATCGACGGCTACCAGATACTGCCGCTCATGCCGGTGGTCATCGCCGGCGGCGTGGTTCACCAGGTTGAAGGCAGCCTGCTGGGGACCGGCACCGGAATATTCGTCTACCAATCAGTCGACGTGTCCATCAGTGACTGCATGGTCAGCGGCTGTGATGTCGGCCTGGACTTCCTCGGACAGGGAACCTACGCTCCACAATACCAGGTGTCCGGTTGTGAGATTCGTGATCACGCCACACGAGGTATTTACTCCCACTCGGGTGGGTGAGGCGCCGTCCTTTCACCGACGGGTTCGGTGCACGACTGCAACATCACAGGCAACGGTCTCTATGCCTTCAGCGTCTCCTCCTGCAGTGATCCGACCACGGTGATCGACGCCACCAATAACTGGTGGGGGGTGACCGATTCGGCAGCTATTGAGGCGATCGTTTATCACCAGGATGATGCTCCCGACCTCCCGACTGTTGACTTTGTTCCCTTTGCCGACAGCGCTTTCGCATTTGGCGATACGACCCCCTGCTGCAACCATGACGGATTGCGCGGCGACGTTGACTATGACATGTCTCTTAACGTTGGCGATCTGACCTATCTGGTGGCTTACCTCTTCCAGGGCGGCCCGGCATCACCATGCAGCGAGGAAGCCGATGCCGACGGCGATGGCGGCATTAACGTTGGCGACCTGACGTACCTGGTAGCCTATCTCTTCCAGGGCGGTCCGGCACCACCAGCATGTCCGTAGCCGCCCGGAGCAGTGAGACCCTACTTCACCAAATCCATTGACGAATCAACCCACATTCGCTATATTGTAATGGTAGGGTATATGAAATGAATAGGGAGATTCAATGAGAGCATTCTTACTGGGCTGCGGCCTTATTCTCGCTACTATCAGCCTCAATGCGTCCACAATCCATGTTCCGGCGGATCAACCGACGATCCAGGCTGGGATTGACTCAGCGTCGAACGGGGACACGGTGTTGGTGGCTGACGGTACGTACACTGGTGACGGCAACAGAGATATTGATTTCACAGGGAAAAACATCGTCTTGAGGTCAGAGAACGGAGCAAGTGTTACCATCATTGACTGTCAGGGAACCGAATCAGAACCGCACAGGGGATTTTACCTTCACAGCGGAGAGGATACGCTATCCGTCATTACAGGTTTCACCATCATGAATGGCTACATCACCGGGTATTCCTCAGGAGGTGCAATTCTTGTCACTTATGCTGCGTCAAGCCCAATCATCCGCGACTGCAATTTCATTGGCAACTACGCGGGAGACTATGGAGGTGCCATATTCACCTGGCATTACTTGAACCTTGACAACTGTAACTTCATCGACAACTCTACACGGTTTGCCGCAGGTGCCGTTGCAGCCGGGAAGCTGAACATCCGGAATTGTATCTTTACCGGCAACCAGGTGGAAACCGGCGGCTGGAGTGGGGGTGCAGTTGTAGCGAGTAATGATAATCTGGGGATTCACTCCATCTCCAATTGCTGGTTTGAGCAGAATAGCGCCACCTACGGCGGAGCCGTATTTGTTTATCCCAACGCATCATGTCGAATTGACAGTTCCATTTTTGTTGCGAACACCGGGATGTTCGGCGGTGCTGTCTGGTTTGACACAGTCTGCTGTGATCCGACGACACATGTTATCAGCCACTGTACGTTTGTCAACAACACTGCTGAATATGGTTCCGGTATATGCTTCGTAGGGTACTACTACCCGGTGGCAACCGTTGAGAACTGCATTGTCGCCTTTAGCCTTGGTGGCGAACCGATATCCTGCTACTATCCCGGTGTTGATCCCGACGTAATCTGCACAAACATATTCGGTAATGCCGGTGGTGACTGGGTCGGTTGCATAGCGGATCAAGCTGATTCCAATGGCAACTTCTCAATCAACCCTATGTTCTGTGATACGGCAGCGGGAGACTATCGGATACATGAAGACTCGCCCTGTGCTCCGACCAATAACACCTGCGGTGTACTGATTGGTGCCCTGCCGATCGGATGTTCCTGCTGTATTCTCCGAGGCGATGTAAACGGTGACGGTCAGTTAGACGTCGCCGATATCACGTACAAAGTTGACTGGCTTTTCAAGGGTGGCCCGCCTCCGCCGTGTATAGATCATGCCGATGACAACGGGGACGGTTCGGTCGATGTGGCTGATCTCATGTACGAGATTGGATACTACTTCCTGGGTGGTCCGCCACCGGTGCCGTGCCCGTAGATGCTGCCGGTGAGATTGCCGCGTCGCTGCGCTCCTCGCAATGATGGCGGTGGGGACCGATGTGTCTTGCGGCTTCTCGTTGGCGGCGGATTGCCACATCTACCGTTGCTCGCTATATCTCCTTCAGGGATTTCACCCGACGCAGCTTGCGAAACAGTTGAATGTACTCCTTGACCATGATTTCCTCCGCCTGTGACAGACCCTCCATCATGGGTATACCGATGCGCAGCACGGCTCGCACCATGTCGGACGTCGTGCGGTCGTATTTTTCGGCCAGTTGCTTCAGACGGTTTTTCAGTTCATAAGAGACAAAGATGTTGAGGCAATGTTCGCCGCGCACTTTGCGGGTTTCTTTGCCGGTTTCATTCTGACTGTTCATGTCGCTCCTCCTTTGGTGTCGGGCCAGGCCCGTGGTATTTCTCGTGACCGATCAACGTCTGCGGCGAACCGACCCTGAGGTTGTACTTTTCGCGCAAAGTTGTGATCAGAGGTTTCCAGGTGGTTGTTTTGTCGCGGTTGCCGATTAGCCGGTCGATTTCGGCGGCGTACGGCGAGTTGCAGATGGGGCAGTCGGAGTGGGAAGTGGTGACAATCCCGAAACGTTGCTCTACAAAACCGGCCAGCTCCTTGCGCAGCTTTTTGACCGCCCGTTTGTGCAGAGCTTCCAGCTTGTGTACCGACCGCCCGGTCCGATCGGACAACTCCCGGTAACTTTTGCCCATCAGGTAGAAGTGCACGATAAGCTCGCGCTCTTCATCGCTGAGAGCCTCGAGCGCCCGGCGGACCTGCAACCGTATTTCGCGCCGGCTCTTTTCCTCTTCACTGACCCGGCGGGCCTGGTCCCGGCTGATTTTACCCGCTGCCGGATCATCCAGTGAAATTGCCTCCCGCAGCGGATCGCCCTGGTATCGGTTGGTTCTCAGCCTTTCCGGGTCGATCCCAATCTCTGCAATCCAGTTCTGATACACAATTCGACTGCTTGACATACTGTCCTCCTTTGCACGCCCAAGGTAGCCGGTAACCTGTTTCATGGCTACCATATGAAGGTCGCAAGCTATTCGGCGCCTGCGGCCGGACCAGAGTCGCCACTATCACGTGTGTGTGCAGCAGTGCCTTAGCAGTTGCCGGGGATAAACCGGTCCGGTGAGAGCATCTGTCAATGCTGGCTTCAGGTGAGCCAAGTGACTATCTTGACACTGATAATGTCCAACGGATAAACCGACTCCAGTCGGTGCCGAAATATGAATAGAGGCATGGCCCGCCGATTGAGACAGCAGAAACGATTTGAAGGTATCGACTGTGGACGATTTTGAACGCATACCGGTCTACCGGGTTGAGAGTGATATTCAACCGGAGGCATCATTTAAGGAGGATTCCGGCAACGGCGAATTCCGTCGTTCCAGTCTGACCTGGCTGACGATGTTTGTCCTGCTGGTCCTCTACCCCGCCGTGTCAGTCCTGTTCGCTGAAGACCCGGCGACACTATTCGGCGACATGAGCAATCAGATGCTGTTGGTGATGCTGGTATCGACGATTATCATACAGTGGTGCCTGTTTCTGCTGATCTATCTGACCTGTCTCCGCGAGCAAACCGGTCTGATCGGCAAGTTCAAGTCCTGGACAGTGCCGGTCATTATTTCATCGGTGGCTTTCGGCGCCTGCCACTACTCCTATCAGGGTCTGCCGGGGCTGATTCTTATCACCGTCTACGGCCTGCTTTTAGCGTTGCTGTTTGTGCGTACCGGTCGTCTCTGGCCGTGTATCGTCGCTCATTTCTTCCAGGACTTCCTGGCCATGTTCGTGCCGCAATAGGCAGTATCAAACGATTGGACAGGTTCTCGCACCTCATCGCGCCCCAGTTAAACTTGACTCTTAACACATCACGGCTCATATAAGAAACAGAAGGAATTGAGCTATGGCCGGTACTTACCGGGACAACGGATGATAAATAGATGACACCGCTACGAGCATCGAGGCTGGAACAGCGACCCCAACGGAAACGACCTGGCTGGCTGGATAAGAAACTACCGCCGGGCACCCGGCAGAGAAAAATTGTCCTGTGGGGGGTGATACCGCTGCTGCTTTTGATCTTCGCCTACTGGCTGATCGATGATGTCATCATGATGGCGGTCACCCGCCAGGGCACCGAATTTACGCTGCCCAATTTCACCGATCAACGGCTGATCGAAGCCCAGATCGAACTGGACGATCTGAATCTCAGGCACGAAGTCGCTTCTCATGAGTACTCCCCCGGCAAGGAGAAAGGGATCATCTTAAATCAGTTTCCTTTCGCCGGGACTAAAGTCAAGCCGGGGCGGAAAATCAAGTTTGTCCTTTCGCTGGGACAGAAGCTAATACTCATTCCTCAACTGAGCGGCAAATCGGTACGGCAGGCGATGCTTGACCTGGAGACGGCCGGGTTGTTTTTGGGCGAGATCGCCTGGGCTTTCTCCGACACGCTGCCGGAGCGGGTGGTGGTTTTTTCGTATCCGGCGGCCGGCATGGAGATACCGCTGGGCACCCAGGTCAACCTGATGGTCAATCGCGGCCGGGCTTCCAATTTTACGTATATGCCAAAAGTGCTGGGACTGACAATCGACGAGGCCCGCAAACGTATCGAGGACAAGTCACTGAAAGTCGGTATCGTCACTTATCGCACCAATGAAAACTACCTGCCCGAGACGGTCCTGGAACAGTCCGAGCCGGAAGGGGCCGAGCTTGACGTCGCCACCGAAATCGACCTGGTGGTCAGTTCGACGGGGTAGGGGGGAATCTTAGCACCTCTGTCTTGACAAAGGGGAGATTCTCTCGCATGTTGATGTAGCGTAAACCAAATCAACAGTCTTGATGAGGTCGGAAAAGGCACAATGATAATTTCACGAGTAATCCTGAAGAATTGGCGAAACTTTAGCTCAGTCGAAGTAGAACTGGGTAACCGGGTCTTTCTCGTCGGTCCAAATGCATCGGGTAAGTCAAACTTCCTTGATGTGTTCCGCTTTCTTCGTGACATTGTCAAGGCAGGTGGTGGCCTGCAAAAGTCAGTTAGCGATCGTGGGGGACTTTCCAAAATCCGATCTCTGTCGGCCCGCAGGTATTCCGACGTGGAGATTGATATAAGTCTCTCTAGGGCACTTGGGGAGCCGATCGATTGGTGCTATGCTATCGGAATCAAACAGGAGCAACGAGGTCATCACCGGCCAATACTGGCTTACGAAAAGGTCTGGAAGGGAGAGGAAAAGATATTAGATAGACCTAATAAAGAAGACAATAAAGACAGTGAGCGCTTAACTCAAACGTACCTTGAGCAGATCAATTCAAATCGCGACTTCAGGGATATTTACGATTTCCTCGGTTCCATACTATATCTTCACCTTATCCCCCAGCTCCTTCGTTTTCCTGATGTATTCTCTGGGATAGAGATACTAGAAGATCCCTTCGGTAGGAACTTTTTGGAGCGGGTTGCCGGAACCCCTGTCAAAACACGGGAATCTCGACTGCGAAAGATTGAGGAGGCTCTGCGCATAGCAGTTCCACAGTTGAAGAACCTGACTGAGATAAGAGATGAAAAAGGTGCCCCGCACCTGGAAGCTGTGTACGAGCATTGGAGACCGCGGGGTGCCAAGCAGCGCGAGGACCAGTTTTCAGATGGTACATTGAGGCTGATCGCATTGCTGTGGTCTTTGCTCGAAGGTAGTTCTCCACTGCTGTTGGAAGAGCCGGAACTGTCGCTTAACGCAGGCATTGTAGAACAGATACCTAAGTTAATGCACCGACTGCAACGAAAAAAACGCAGACAAGTCATTGTCAGCACGCATAGCGCTGACTTGTTATCTGATGGAGCTATCGGAGGAGAGGAAGTGCTGCTCTTAATACCAGACGTTGAGGGAACAACTATTGAACAAACCTCGAAAATTCAAGAAGTAAGGGACCTTCTTGACAGCGGTCTTAGTGTCGCTGATGCCGTTATGCCACGTACGAGACCCAAGGACGCATACAACTTCGATCTTTTCCCGTGACTGAGCCGATTCCGATTTCATTCGTCGTTGAAGATGAGTTGAGCGAGGCCATCGCTCGTCATCTTCTCTGCCTGCGGAGAGGGCATTTTTTCTTGGGAACTTGCTACCGAAAGCGGGGACGTTCATACATTGAAAAGAGCATAGCGGGGTTCAACCAGGCTGCTCGGGGAACTCCATTCTTGGTGCTCGCGGACCTTGATAGAGATGAATGTGCTCCATTGCTCGTCAACAACTGGCTACCACACGGCGTGCACCATAACCTGTTGTTGCGAATTGCCGTCAAGGTAGTAGAATCATGGCTGCTCGGTGACCGCAACGGGGTAGCAACTCTTCTTGGAATTCGCAGGACTCAAATTCCAGCATACGTTGACGAAATCGATAATCCTAAGGAATTCCTCATTTTCTTAGCGCGACGGTCCCGGTACCGATCAATTCGTGAAGACATTGTACCCAGAACCGGTAGCACCGCCAAGATTGGTCCAGGCTACAACTCACGGCTAATCCGCTTTGTGAGGGATAAGTGGGATGTCGCGGCTGCCTCCGGCAGATCCAAGAGCCTTAGGAGCACCGTCAGGAGTATTCTGCATTTTCAACCCACCTGGGCAACAGAGGCAAATTAGGTCGCGCCTTTCCCCCAACATTTCCCCCCCCACATTTCCCTGGCCCTTTTTCTTGTTTTGCAATAATTGAAGGCTTTGTAATGGTGCCCCCGGGCCAAAACGGCAGGCTGGAACCCAGCCTTTTTTGCACGAGGGAATAACGGAAAACGGCCGCCAAACGGGACACTTTTCGACCGCCGTTTACACGGAAAGATCAAAACCATCAACCACTTACAGAACAAGGCCGCCTACGAATCGTGGAGCACCTTTTTACACACAACTCTTGACGTTACCACATTACCAGAAAACGAAATCAGTTGACAACCCTACCGTGTGTGATATATTAGTGCTCAATATTGCAGCATGAATTTTATGCAATGATACACGGATAGAGGCAAGAAAAGAGCATCCTGATGCTAACGGACTTTCGTGATTATGGAAAATGCAGGCGTAATATTCGTCAGCAAAAACCTCACAACCTGCCTGTAAATTCCAGTGTTCATCCCTTGAGGGTTTTAAGCTATTTGTGGCGAAAAATCCTGCTTCGTTATTAAGTAGTTTGCATTCCGAAAGAAGGAATTATTCGCAGGGGGAGCGCTCTGCGGATAGATTCAGGACTTTCACAATCCTTCATATTCCAAATAAGGTCTGATGCCTGAAGCAGTATGTGTCTGATGCTGGACTTGTAAACATGAAAAAAGCAAACAATAACAAAAGCAGAACAAAGAATAAATACCCGTCAAACCCAATCGCGGAGTTTCTTGGAAAACCTCCAGGCGATTTTACGAGACAGGACATTGTGCGGTATGCTTATGCGAAAAATCTAAGGCTCCTGACATTATCACCCCTGTCCGGTGACGGGCGGATGAAAACACTTACCTTTCCGATCACTTCAAAAGCGCGCCTTGAAGAAATACTCTATATGGGCGAGCGGGTGGATGGTTCGAACCACTTTCCACTACTCAACTCGACGAGGAGCGATATCTACGTGGTGCCCCGATATTCCACGGCCTTTGTAAATCCGTTTGCAAGTATACCCACACTCGTGCTTCTGACCGCATGCTTCGGTGCTGATGAGCGTCAGTTCGAGCTTTGCCCATATCGCCTGGTCACGGAGGCGAAAAACGCGCTGGCCCGCGAAACGAACTTGTCGGCCCGATTCCTCGGGGAACTTGAGTTTTACCTTATCGGGTCCGGCGAAGGGACCGGTCTACCAGGCAATACCCTTTACCAGGAATCCACACCCTTCGTTCGATTCCAGAACATCAGGGACGAAATAATCGACGAGCTGACTTCGCTCGGTATCGGTGTAAAATATGCCCATGCCGAAGTTGGAGGAGGATCCGAGGGCGGGAAGTTCTGCGAGCAACACGAGATCGAATTCTCGCTTATGGATCCTGTAGAAGCAGCCGATCAACTCGTGATTGGAAAATGGGTGGTCCGCAACATTGCCGCCAGGTATAACCTCATCGCCACCTTTGCCCCGAAGATTGACACCACGCTTGCCGGAAGCGGATTGCACTTCCACTTCCAACTTCTGAAAGACGAGGACAACATCCTGTTCACAAAGGCGGGAGAAGTTTCCGCAAAAGGCCTCCAATCTATCGGAGGGCTTCTAAAGCATACTCCCAGCCTGGCGGCGTTCGGTAACACCGTGCCGACGAGCTACCTCCGTTTGCTCTCCGGAATGGAAGCTCCCGATACGGCTACATGGGGTGAGGGCAATCGCAGTTCACTTATCCGCGTGCCTCTCGGGTGGCGGCACAAGCGACCGATGGCTGAGGTAGTAAACCCCAATGCCGGGCACCGGCGTAACGCACATATGGACCGAAAGACTATCGAATTTCGCCTGCCGGACGGCTCAGCCAACGTGCACTTAACTATCGCGGGCATCCTCGTTGCATTGAGGTCGGGTCTTAAAGACAAGGGGGCAATTGAACTCGCGCAGATGCAACACATAGAAAACCTTCAGAACAGAAAAACGACAAGCAAAGCCGCTCTTCTGCCCCGCTCCTGCAGCGAAAGTGCGGACAAACTCGAAGACAGCCGTAAAGAGTATGAGAAGCTCGGTGTGTTCCCCCCGGCGCTGATAGACATGCTCATTTCCAGGCTCCGCTCATACAATGATAAAAACCTTGTACGGTCCCTGCGAAGAAACATGAAACAACTCTCAAAGTTTATAGCGGACAGTATTCACTGCGGTTAGGGAACGTAATACTACCTTAAGACGCCACGAGCGTAACCGCCTGGCCTGGCCGCATGTTTCGAGACGGTTAGATTATTACTGGTGAGATGGTGGGTAAAGAACTCGACTATACTGAAATTGGCCTGATTACCGGGCTGGAAGTCCATCAACAGTTGGACACGGCGCACAAGTTGTTCTGTCGGTGTCCCGCGGGCGTTTACACCAGGGAACATGACGGCGTGTTAATACGTCACATGAGGCCGACGCTGTCGGAGTTAGGTGAATACGACGGAACGGCCCTCATGGAGTTCAAGACCAAAAAGAACATTATGTACCTTCTACATGAGAGCAACGTCTGCACCTACGAGATGGATGACACGCCGCCGTTTCTCGTAAACCAGAAGGCCCTGGATATCGCTATTGAACAGTGCCTCATGCTTGGATGCGACATAATCGATGAGGTCCATATCGCCCGCAAGCAGTACCTCGACGGTTCGATTCCAACCGGATTCCAAAGGACTACCATCGTGGGAGTGAACGGCAGGCTTCCCTTCCGTGGCAGGGAACTTTCGATCCTGCAGGTCAGCATGGAGGAAGACAGCTGCCGTGAGGTTTCGGACCAGGGTCATCTCATCGTCTGGCGAACCGACCGCCTCGGCATGCCGCTGATCGAGACGGTTACGGGTCCGGACCTGCGGACACCCGAAGAAGTCGTGGAGGCGATCCTCCTTATCGGACGAGTCTGCCGGAGTACCGGGCACGTCAGGACAGGTCTCGGTGCGAGCCGGCAGGACGTTAACGTATCGATTCGCGGTGGGCGGCGGGTGGAAATCAAGGGCGTCCCGCGTGCCGGCTGGGCGAAGAAGCTTGTCCATGGCGAGGCCGTGCGCCAGAAGAACCTCCTCGAGTTAAGGGATGACCTGAACAGGCGCGGATTCAAGGCGCCTGAAGATATCAATATCACTCATGCCGACGTTACCGCTTTGTGTTCCAAGTCCATGCTGCCGTTTCTCAGGAAGGAACACTGGGAAAAGAGGGTCGCAAAAATGGAACTGCCTGACCTGGCATGTGGCGAGGGAAACTTCTGCGTTCGAGCAGTGAGACTGACCGGACTCGCCGGTACACTCTCATGGCCGACCCAGCCGAACCGTACGTTCGCCGATGAGGTTGCGGGACGGATAAGGGTCATCGCCACCCTCGACGAGCCGCCCATACTGGTCCACAGCGAGCGGTGGCCTGAATACGATGGTTCGGAAACCGAGTTGGAATCGCTTGTAAAAGAACTTGGCCTTAAGACCAATGATTCGCTCGTGGTGGTATGGGGTCCTCTGCAGGACACAATAACGGCAGCGGAGGAGATCCGCATCCGTTACGAGGATGCTGTTGACGGAGTGCCGAATGAAACGCGCCAGCCTTTCGAGGACGGGAGCACCGATTTCGAGCGTATCCTGCCCGGACCCAACCGCATGTACCCGGATACGGACAGCCCGCCAATCGAAGTTACACGTGACCGCGTTGAGAGACTCAACGCCGGCCTGCCGCCACCACCGTGGGTAAGGGAAGCGGAATACAGTGCCGTCGGCGTTCCCCGCAGCACTATTCATTACCTCATCCGGAGAGGCGGGGCTGCGCTGGTGGACCGCGTCGTCGAGGAAGCCGGGGCTGATCTCAGGCAAGCATGCTTCTTTTTCGGCGAAAAGCTGAAAGGGTTAAATCGCAAATCATCTGTTCCGGGCAACGTCTCGACGGAAAAATGGTGTGAATTCTTCCGCCTGGTCGCAACCAGGCCTGTAATGCTCGATGCCTGGAAGCGACTGGTAACGCGCATGGCCGACGATCCACAGAAACCGCTCAACAAGCTGATAGATGAAGTCGCTCCGGCAGAGAATGTTCCGGACTGGGCGGGAAGGATCGATTCAATACTGGCCGATGAAAAACATCACTGGCGCTCTGATCATTGCGAAGGACGCATCAGGTTCCTGATGGGATGTGTCATGCCTGACCTCAGGGGCATTGTCCCCGGCACGGTAGTAAATGAAGTTATCAAACAAAAACTCCGGCAATATGCTGAAAGTAAGCCGCAGGGAATCACTGAATGTAACTGATATGGAACAGGAAAAAGACGAGTTAAAAGGTTACACGGGCCTCGCCCGCAGAAAATTGAGCGAATGGGGTGTAAGGGTTTGGAGCGACGTGAACGTAACCAATGACGCCGGCAGTGTCTTCAAGGGAGTCATATTGCCGCGCAGTGGATCTCACAACGACAAATACATCGTGATCAAAATGAATAACGGTTATAACGTCGGCGTTAACGTGAATCGCATTCGTAAAATAGAGGAGTTCGGACACAAGGAGGCGATTTATAAAATCCCGGAAAAGGAATTTCCACGGAATCCTGATTTCCCAAACGTAACGCTCCTCGGAACCGGGGGCACGATCGCATCCCGTCTGGATTACCGAACTGGTGCCGTGATCCCAGCCTTCTCGCCCGGTGAACTGTACGGCGCGGTTCCGGAACTGGCCAATATCTGCAACCTGAAAACAATAAAGCTGTTCGGAGTGTTTTCCGAGAACATGGCGGCACGGGAATATATCATTCTGGCCAAATCGATAGGCGAGGAAATCGAAGCCGGTGCCGACGGTATCGTTATCGGCCACGGCACCGATACAATGGGCCATAGCGCCGCCATACTGACGTTCATGGTTCAGAACAGCCCGGTCCCGATTGTCATAGTCGGCAGCCAGCGAAGCTCTGACAGACCGAGTAGCGACGCTGCAATCAACCTGATTCACGCCGTGAACGCGGCTGCCCACGGCGATATTGCGGAAGTACAGATCTGCATGTTCGGCCCTACGTCGGATCAATATGGGCTGCTCCACCGTGGAACAAGGTGTCGTAAGATGCACAGTTCATATCGCAGCACGTTCCGGACGTTAGGAGATATCCCGCTCTGTATTGTCCACAACGACAAGTTCAAATATCTCACGGATGACTACCTGTCGCGTGACCGGCAACGCAAGGTTATCATCGACCCGGTATACGATGATCGCGTCTCCATCCTCTATTACTACCCGGGCATGAACCCGGACCTGGTTGACGCGTACGTGGAGAAAGGCTACCGAGGAATCGTTATCGCGGGCACCGGTCTCGGCCATGTCAATAAACCGCTCTATCCAGCTCTGAAAAAGGCCATTGACGATGGAGTTCACGTTGTTATGACCGTGCAAACTCTCTGGGGCTTTACTCAGATGTTTGTTTATGACACCGGACGTGACCTACTCGACATCGGTGTCATACCCCTTGATAATATGCTTCCGGAGACGGCCTTTATGAAACTATGCTGGGTGCTCGGTCACACCGACGACCATGAAGAAGTCATGCGCATGATGCGACACCCCGTCAATCACGAAATCACGGAGCGTGAGCCGCACAATGGTTACCTCATCCTCCAGGGAGGTTTGCCGGAGACCGAGGAGTTTATCAGGCGGCATTACAAGTAATCCATGCTCGGCCTCCGGGCTGGTAATTGGACACTACGCCATTTTCTTTATCTCAACCAGACGGCCCAAAATGTAGAGCGGTTGCTTACACTGACGGCCAAGAACCGGAAGATATAGATGTTAATGAAGAATTATCCAGTGGACGGCGACCGTTCCATAGACGTCGGCGACCTGACCTATTTAGTTGGATATTGGTTCAAAGCCGGTCCGGCACCGACCCTGTTCAGGCAATCCCCAAAAACCATTTACACTTGAAAGCCACAGGAGGCCAACTTTGCAAAATGGGACGCCATTACTTATCCGCAGGTATATCAACCACTTACGCTTGTATCGATCATCAATATTCGATTCTCATTAAAGCCGCTCAATCGACTGAACCCATACTCATGTCATGCGTATAAGATCAGTGTTTATTGACTACCGACTATGTCGACATTATATTGAAAACTTATGAAATTGCGGATTCATAGAATAGTGATCTGGCCGTTATGCCTTTGCCTGTCTGCAGGATTCATCTTCGTTGGAAACAGCAAAGTTCTTTGTATTGGTGAAGATGGGCGTATCGAGTTTAAGACCGAATGTCTTCCCAACTGTATGGGGATTGACAATGTCTGTAAACTCGATGTGTCAAATGATCTCCATGATGAACATGATAATTGCACCAACTGTTTGGATATACCACTTGACGGACCACTGTGGTCAAAACGTTTTCAAAAGATCGATTTTATTCAATCAGTCATATTACTCACGGTGCCCACTTTTCATAGCACCATAATTCCTGCCTCCACCGACAAATGTAATTCACGAGTAGAAAAATTTCCTCTGACTTTTTATCAGAGCCCCTCATCTGCATCAATAGCGACCACCGTTCTTCGCTGTTGATTCTTTTATCTCAAGCAACAACTAAATAGCTCTCCGATTCAACCTGTCTACAGGTCTGATTGGAGAATTGCATTAACCTGTTCGGAGAATTGTTGATGAGAGGAAACATACATCTATCAGTAGTTTTCATCCTGGTGCTTATCTTGATTTTGTCGCCCAATGCCCGAGGATGGGACACCTGGCAAGCACAATTCGATACTGCCGATACAAATACGGTATCACTTGATTCGATATTATCACTTGACGATGTCCTCAAACTAGTGGCAGTTGAAAACCCGGCTTTTCGATCATTCAGCTTTCAGTTAAAGGCTGCCAAAAGCAACCTTAAGCAGGCAGGTCTCTGGTCGAATCCAGAATTGCATGCCGAATTTGAAGAGGTCGGTTGGGATGCCCCAGGTTTCAAAGAATCGGAGGTCACCGTCTCGCTCACTCAGGAATTTGAGTTGTTCGGACAACGGAGCGCAAGACAACATGTTGCCAAAGCCGAGATCGATGCGACCATATTGCATATAAAGCAGGCGACATTTGATCTCTATCTCGAAACAAAGCAGCGATTCCACACTCTTGCCCATGCACAACAGAATGTAATTCTTTCTCAAGCATCACTTGAATTGGCTAAAGAAATCGTCAAGAACATAACTTACCGACTCGATAGAGGAGCCGCCCTGCAATCGGAACTTCTTCTCGCCCAGCTTGAAGAACAACGGGCCGGGTTTGCATTGGATCAGGCAGAGCAAGACGTAATGGCCATCGAAGCTACTTTGGTTTCTCTGTGGAACGGGAAACCTTCGGGTTTGAAAGTGTCAGTCAACACTAAACCTGGCTACTCCACATTACTGGATCATGCAATTACTATATCAACTCGAATTGATTCCACTCGTGACATTGTACAAATGCATAGTGAATCGCAACTCCTTCAAGCTGAGAGAAGACTGGCGGTAGCAGAAGCTAAGCCGGCCTTTACATTGAATGGCGGCCTCAAG
>SDBU01001573.1_pt1 | contig 32207 bp, 31 predicted proteins | sample 2277071 | NCBI WGS metagenome assembly SDBU01 (sample SAMN10397929, study PRJNA504765) | marine sediment metagenome | isolation source: marine sediment core GS08_GC12, 126 cmbsf | place: Arctic Ocean: Gakkel Ridge, Loki's castle | collected 2008 | reverse complement strand
CATCTATGAACTTTGCAGCTTCTTCAGCAAGCATAGTTCCGAAACTATACTGATCAAGTTGTACCCAGGTGTCCACATTAGTCAAATCGTTTAATGCAGACTCGATGTTGATCACTGCAATGCCCTTTTCTTGCGCTTCAGCTGCAACACTCTGGGAAGCTTCAGGCTCTACGGGAGCATAAATAATACCATCTGCACCCATACCGATAAAGGCTTCCAATTGGCCGACCTGTTTAGCTGGATCACCGTCAGCATCCGCAACATTGATGTCGACACCGACTTCAGCAGCTGTTGCCACCGCGGCAGTTTTCATATCTTTCCACCATTGATCCTGGTAGAAGTACATACCAAAGCCTATAAGCGGCTTATCGTCTGCCTCTCCAGCTGCTGGTGTACAGCTAGAAATACCATAAGATGCTACCAGTGAAACAATAACAACGACTACCACTATCCATATCAATTTCTTACTCATTTTTTACCTCGCTTAGATTAATGATTTTCTTACAATAATTTATTCTCCTTATGCTTCACTTCCCAGGCAATCCCTCCTTTCGGCTCACTTGGACTCAGTCTAGATTTACTAACTTCCTTGATATATACCTCACCACCTTCCTCTCTAATATTAACAAAAATAATATTATGTGATTCTATATGATATATATTTAATATGCTTTGGTTGTATTAATTATTATTATTTCTAATTATATCATATCTCTACCTGTTTATATTTCCCCAATCCCTTCCATTGGGACATATAAGGAGCATAGGCACCGTCCCTGGTCACTCCAAGCCATCCTGTAGATGTTTCTATGTCGCCTACGATATGGTCCCCTACTTTTATCTTTTTTACATTTTTCCCTACCTCACTGGCTACCCCTGAAAATTCATGGGCCAATGTGACAGGAGCATTATAAAAATGTTTATCATCCTCTATCAATAGATCACTTCCACAGACTCCTGCGGCCCATACTTTCATCAGTGCTTCATCTGCATTTATTTTGGGTTCCGGAGCCTCTTGAATAGAAACATTGCCTTTACTTTTTTTTGTTTTCCTCAATGCTTTCATTTTTAATCCTCTTACCAAATTTAATCTACAGTTACAAACAGGCCCTAGATCAATATAGATCTAATAACAGCCATATTTATGGATCGTATTGACCATAGTAATGTAATTATCAAAAGGGATCTCATTTACTGAACTAACGGTCCCGGCTATATAACCACCGTCTTTCTTCATCGTACAAACGACTTCCTTAACATATTTCTCTACTTCATCAGCAGAATACCTGATCAATGGATCTGTATCTACCGCACCATAAAAACTTAGTTTGTTTCTATACTTCTTCTTTACTTCCCTATAGTCCAGTCCATTGGCATCTATTGGAAACAGCGTTGAGCATCCAAGTTCTATTATCATATCAATAATCTCGGTAGGGTTCCCGTCACAGTCAAATATTATGGGTATTCCTGCATTCAAGACAGGTTCATATATCTTTTCAGCATATGGTTTATATAACTTTTTGAAATGGCTGGGATTGATCATCAAACCTGCCTTATATGCCACATCATCTCCAGCCATAAAGACATCAAAACCCAGTTTCAGAGCTTCCTTTACATATTTTGTAAAATAATCAGACGATACTTCAAGCATCTCATCGACGAGCCCGGGGTCATCATAGATCAATGAAAAGAAATCTGAACCATTGAGATTATGGTAATGGGTAAGGAAAAAATTTCCAGTCTGTAATGTGACACCAATATTAGTTCCTTTAACAGCCTCTAAATATGCTTTTAAATAATACAGCCTGTCTTTTATATCCTCATCACCGGGAACGATCACTTGCTCCCAGTCTTTCCTATTTTTTATCCTTCCATCATTTATTATTTCTGGTTCACCTTTTTCATTAAGCACCCTATATGGTACAAATGCATGTTCAAGCATTATCGTATCCTGCCCTATAATATTACAGAGATTTATGAAATCTTTAGGTTCCATAGGTATGCATACATCTCCTTCGACAATAGATCTCTCATCACCTCTGTATGGGTCACCTACAGCAGCAGTTGTATTGCCGGCATTATATCCCAGAATATTTTCTACGATCTTATCGTCTATATAATTATCAAACAGCGGCACCTTATCCGGGATCCCTCTTTTTAATGCTGTTATAAGTCTTTCCTTATCGGGTTTTAGGTCATTTATCTTAAATTCCAATTTGCAGCCCTATTTCTATTAATGGTCATATTATTTCCTTTATAGTATCCTCGATATCTTTTTCACTGGGCAGGACAAAATCCTCAAGAACGGAAGGAAAAGGTATTGGAGTATCCTTTGCCCCTATTCTTTTAATAGGTGCATCGAGATACTCAAAACCTTCATCAGCAATAATTGCAGCCATCTCCCCGCCTGTGCCGCCTCTTAAAGGGGCTTCGTGGATTATCACTACCTTTGAAGTCTTCTTTACAGAATTTAAAATGATATCCTTATCAAGGGGGAAAAGTGTCCTGGGGTCAACTACCTCGACAGATATTCCTTCTCCTTCCAGTTTATTGGCTACATTTAATGCTTTATGTACCATATAGGAAGTAGCTATTATCGTGATGTCGCTACCCTCTTTTTTGATTTCTCCCACTCCCAGCGGTATGGTATATTCTTCTTCCGGTACCTCCCCTTTCATCCCATAAAGGTATTTATGCTCTACGAAAATAACAGGATTATTATCTCTTATGGCAGTCTTTAGCAGGCCCTTAGCATCATAAGGTGTGGAAGGTATGGCTACTTTAAGCCCTGGAACATGGACAAACCAGGCTTCCAGGCACTGGGAATGCTGCTGGGCAGCCCTTATGTATCCACCCATGCCTGTCCTTATTACCATTGGTACCCCAGTCTGGCCACCGAATGTATGGCTGAATTTTGCTGCCTGGTTAACTATCTGGTCCATGGGAAGTGTTATAAAGTCCATAAATGGTATCTCGGCAATAGGCCTGCATCCGGTTATAGCCGCCCCGAGAGCAGAACCGACAATACCCTGTTCAGATATTGGAGCATCTTTTACCCTCCATTCACCGAACTCTGAGTGGAGATCTCCACTGACCCTGTGCTCTCCACCATATGGTCCTACATCCTGGCCAATAATATATATACTGTCGTCACGCCTCATTTCTTCTCTCATCGCTTCTCTTATGGCTTCCCTATAAGTTAAAGTCTTCATCGGTACCCCTTTAAAAAATTAATATAAGAATAAATCCAGTTATTCCGCAAATACATCCTCCATGGCTATTTCCTGTGAAGGCACGGGACTTTTCCTGGCAAAATCTACAGCCTCATCAACTTCTTCCTGGATCCTTTTCCAGTAATCCTTGATCGTGCCCTCATCTATTATTTTTGCTTCCAGCATCCGTTTTTCCAGGTTTTTTATAGGATCTTTTGCCATCCAGTAAGCTATTTCATCCTTGTCCCTGGTATCAAGATCCCCCACAAAATGAGTATTATGCCGATAAGTCTGGCAGTTCAGCAGGGTCGGCCCCTTTCCTTTCCGTGCACGCTGCACAGCTTTTTCAACTGATTTATATACCGTTATTACATCATTGCCGTCTATATCTTCCCCGGGTATCCCATAACCAGGCGCCTTTAGGGAATATTCCTGGCAGACCTTACATACTCTTTCAGTAAAAGTGCCCACCATATACAGATTATTTTCTATTACAAAAATAACTGGAAGATCCCATGTTGCAGCCATGTTTACCGATTCGTGAAAAATGCCCTGGGTAACCGCACCGTCGCCAAAGAAACATACTGCCACCTGGGAAGTGCCCCTCAGTTTTATTGAGTAACCTGCACCAGTGGCGATCGGGATCCCGCCGCCGACAATACCATTTGCCCCAAGTACCCCGATACTAAAATCAGCAATATGAAGTGAACCGCTTTTTCCTTTGCAGTAACCATCGATCCGTCCATATAGCTCTGCCATCATCCTTTTCATTTCTCCACCTTTTGCTATCATGTGCCCGTGGCCCCTGTGGGTACTTGTTATATAATCATCTTTATTTAAATTTGCACATGCGCCCGTGGCTATAGCCTCTTCCCCTGTATAGACATGTGTAAATCCTTCCTGCTCTGTTTTGTAGACTTTTTCCTGGGTAGTCTCAAAAAGCCTTATCTTCAGCATTGTCTCATACATATTTAAGACCAGTTCACTTTCCAATCCTAAATCATTCATAAGATTTCCTCCCTTTTTAATATTTCAAATTTCTTATCCGTATTCCAGGCAGTACCGCCATCCTTGTTTATTTAAAGTCCAGCAATCTGCCTTCTTCTGAAGATCTTTTTATCGTCTCCAGGACCCTGACTACATTCGCAGAATCATGCATAGATACAAACTTATTTATCTTCCCCTCTATATAAGGAACCAGCTCTGAATAAAACCCGCCTTCAAGCCCTGATTCTGTAATTCCTGTAAGTCCGGTTTTAACAGTTTCTTTATTCCCGCTTTTATTAATGTAATCAAGCTGTACTTCATCCCAGAAAGGTTCACTTTTACCAGGCACCATTATCGTTCCCCTGGTCCCGATGACATGCCATCTCGGCAGGCTTATCCTGCCATTATTACTGACTTCTATCTGGGCCATAATATTATTCTCAAATTTTAACAATGCAAGAAAGTGATCGTCTACTTCTTTGGCCCACAGGCCGCTTTGCAGAAAACCATATATTTCTACAGGGTCTTTCCCCATTATTTGCAGGATCTGGTCCACAAGATGCGGTCCCCAGTCAAAAAGCAGCCCCCCACCGTATTTTGCCTTTATCCTCCAGGGATTAGCCATGCCGTCTATTCCCCAGCTGGGCCAGAATTCATCACAGAACAATGCTTTAGACTGTATCATCAAAAGATCCCCGATCACACCGGAGTCTATGTATTCCTTGACTTTAAGATAATCCCTGTCCCATCGGCTGCTGTGATGGACAAACAGGTGTTTCTTGTTTTTCTCAGCCGCATCGATCATTCTTTTAGCGCTCTGGTATGTCAGTGTCATGGGTTTCTCTACTATTGCACTGATACCCGCATTTAATACTTCTACTGCTATTTCTTCATGCGAGGGATTAGTGGTCACAATAACAGCAAAATCCAATTTTTCACCTGAAATAAGGTCGCTGACTTTTTCATAGACATCCACCGAGTACTTTTCCCTTATTTCACCATGCCTGCTGGTATTTTTTTCGCAAATGGCAGCAAGTTCCATATCTTTATTTTCAGTGATCCACCTGGCATGCTCCATGGCCATCTTGCCCATACCTATTATTGCCATTCTTAACATGGTCTCACCTTCTTCTTAAAATTACTTTTAAATAAAATAGTGATCATGATCCATACCTTTCCCGGATACATGCTGTCTATAGAACCAGAATAGCCGGCCTATTTTCTTTAAGGCCGTTTATGGAAATAATCTGGGCCGGCCAATTTTCGTCATGAGTTATATATTCGAGCCCATCTTTTTTTATTGAATAGACATCTTCTGCCATTACTCCCGGCATCGAAGGATTCCAGCCCAACATATTGTTTTCCCTTATTATATAATCCACTCCATCCATTAGCTGGTTTTCCCTGGCAAGATAACCGGTAGTACCTCCTACTGAATGATTTTTCCACTCTTCCACATCCACGCCTGCTGCAGAATATATATCTGGAAGTTTTTTATAGACCTCGTTTAGATTGGTACCGATCCTGGCGCTATTATTTAAAAGGATATATATCGTTTCCACCTTTTTATTGTTTTCGACAAGCTGACTGTCCGGCTCGCCAAATGATACGACTCTGTTTACCGGATAGGTAAATCCCTGATACCTGGCCACGGCACAAAAGCTGTAATGCCTGGATATCTTTTTATCTGTCACGACCTGGTGCCTGTATTTCAAGGACCTTTCATCACTTCCAAGAAGCTGGACAAAAATTGTATAATTATTTTTTATACTCTCAGAGGCAAACATTGCAGCTATATCATTTTCAGTCATGCCGGGTTTTGAAGCACTGCAGACATCTGTTATTATGGATGCGATCTTTTTTCCATACTTTTTATATCTCTCAGATTCATATGCCTTAAAAACAGACCGGTACTCGCTAATATATGTATCTATATTTACCTGGTCCCCAAACATGGGGTCATTTGTATCGACTCCATACTTCCCGCTTCCGGAGATTTTGATGATCTCCTCTGCCTGACTCGAAGAATACCATTCATATTTTACATATTCAAAAGGATAATTAAAAAATTCCTCATCCCTGACTCTCCATATGTCTCCATTCTCTGCAAGCACTACTGCTTTATCTTCAGTGATGAGTATCCCCACAAGACTGTTCTGGTCATCCCAGAGGACGTGATTGTTTCCACCTGAAGTAAGCCAATAGATATTATACTGCCTGGTGACCAATATTCCCTTGAGACCCAGTTTTAAAATGATCTGTCTTATTTCGTCTATCTTTTGGCTGATCTCTAAACTTCTTTTTTCATCTTTTTTCATGTTTATCACTATTCTCCTTTAAAGGAACTTACCAGTATTATATCGTATTTTCTGCTTTTTTGAGTTTAGCTCGACTTTTATTTGCCTGTACCAAAATTATAAATTATTTAGAATTTAAAATTAATATGCTACAATAAATAAAATTATTGTGGTTACGTTGCCAGTTTATTGAGAACGTTGCCGATTATAAAATAAGGTCTGTTATTTGTCAAGACATAAAAGGTTAGGAAGGGTATGGACAATACCGGGGACCGAAAAAAAATCGATATAAAATATATAGCCAAAGTAGCTGGAGTATCGCCTTCTACTGTTTCGAGGGCCCTGAGAAAAGATCCTACCGCAAACCCTAAAACAGCTGAACGGATAATAAGCATCGCAAAAGAGTTAAACTACTATCCTGACTCGCTTGCAAAAGGCCTGAGGGACCAAAAAACTCATACTATAGGAATAATCCTGAATGACTTAAATAACCCTTTTTATACTGAGATCCTGCAAGTGATCGGTGAGATACTGAATAATAATGACTATTCCATGTTTGTTAATTACTCCAGCTGGGACCTTGAGCGAGAACGTAAAAATATTATTAACCTTCTTTCAAGGAGGGTGGACGGAATAATAATATCACCTGTCAATGACCGCAGCGAAAACATACATTTAATTTCTGACAGTGATGTGGAAATGGTTTTAATAGACTGCTACCCTTATTTTAATAATACCAGTTATGTCTATACCAAGCATGGAAAAGGTGCAGTGATCTCCACCGAATACCTCATTAAAAATGGACATAAGGATATTCTGTTATATTCCGGGCCCCTGGAGACCGATCTTGCCAAGGACTTCCAGAATAGTTATAAAAAAACTCTTGAAGAGCACGGCATAAAAGTAAATGATGAATTGATCATACAGTCTGATGAATTATCCATAGAAGGCGGATACAGGACCTTTAAGAATATACTTACCAAAAACAGGATAAGTTCCCATTTTACTGCAATTATCACCATCAGTGACCTATTGGCTATAGGTATTTACAAAGCTGCAAATGAACTGGGCCTTGAAATACCGGGACATTACAGCCTTATAGGGTATGATAATATTGAAGTGGCCAGCGCCCTGAAGCCTCCACTTACGACTATTCATCAGCCCAGGAAGCGGATCGGGGAAAATAGCACAAGGATCCTTTTAAATAATATTAAGGATGCAGGCAAAAAAATAATTGAAAAAGTAGTTTTTGATCCCCATCTGGTAATAAGGGGTTCAGTAAGGAATATACGTTAGATGTGCTTGATTACTGCCGTGAAATATTTTTAGACTGGCTGCTTGGGGATTTTGCTCATTTGTATATATAATTGTGGAGTTAGTCTGTAAGCCAGGTTATAAACTAAAAATACTTAAAAGCAAGAGCTAAAGCCCATACAGCATCTTATTGAGTTACAAAAACTACAGTTTTGAAATTGCAAATATTGCTGTTATTACATCGTGCTCATAATTTAATAATTGATAGCTCGTATTTTTAGGAATGTATAATGCTTCTCTATCTTTAATATAAAAGACTTCTTTCGTGTCTGAAATAAAAACTGTTAAAGGCCCCTTTTCTAAATACAAGCAGCAATCACCAGCGTGAGCATCCATATCGCTCTTTCTTACCCCTTTACCCCCCATAGGAATAATTATTTTCCCTACATGAATAAAGTCATTACTGACAAAAAATTTCATTAACACTGGATTTTCCACACCAGCTATAGCATTAAGTGCTTTCTCTTCAGGAATATAATAGAAAAAATGTGGATACTTACGTATATTGGGGCCAGGAATAGGCCATTCACCTATATCATCGAGTGTTCTATGCCGTATTTTTTCGTCTAATGGATCAAAAGTCTTAAAGGAATCATTATTTTTACCTTTATAAACTTTAATCTTTCCATCAGCATCTACTGGAAATTTTTGATCTTCCGCTACTCTTGGAGCAAGTATTGCCAATGTCCTGACTTTTTCTTTCTCAAAATTATATCCTACATGAATTGCTCCTTTAGGCATTAAAAGTGATTCTCCTCTCTTTACTTGTACTACTTCACCAGATTCAGCATTGAGCATTGTAAGGGTTCCTTCTAATACAATATATACTTCATCTCCCGGGTGATAGTCTGGAGGATTAAAATTTCCACCTGGTCCAAGTTCATACATCACTATAGTTAATTCATCCGTACTTAAATATAAAAAATTTAGATCACTATAAATCAAGTCATCGTCTGGATAAATAAATTTTCCGATCAGGTCTCCCTTAATATGGATCGGTTTGTCTTTTTTCTTTTCGGTAAATGGATGATTTCCGAATATTCTTTCTGCCATATTGTTGAACTCCTTTTTTCCCTGGTTTGATCATTTCATTTAGACACTGATGATGAATAACATATTATTCGATCAAGAATATATTATTAATAATAATGGATAATACAGTATAATACTACTTATAAAATAGACCGGCCATATACTGAATAGTTTATTCTAATAGACATCCCATTTATATTTTGTGATAATCTTATAATCAAAACCACTTTTCGGAACTGCAAGATTAAAGGAAAATAAAACTATAGATCTTTCCAGGGAGGTACCGGATGGAAATTACCGAGAATTATAAATTTGGCGGGTGGGATAACTGCATTAAGCTTGAGAACAAAGAAATAGAGCTTATAGCTACCACAGATATTGGCCCCAGGATCATCCGGCTTGGCTTTAAAGGAGAGCAAAATCTATTTAAAGAGATCAGCGGTCAAATGGGTAAGACAGGCGGGGACAAGTGGCTTGTTTATGGGGGGCACCGCCTGTGGCATGCTCCAGAAAACGATCCAAGGACTTATTTCCCGGATAATAGTCCCGTCAAATATGAATTGAACGGCAATACCTTAAAATTAATCCAGGACATAGAGGCCACCACTGGTATCCAAAAGGAGATCGAGGTCACATTAAGTGAAAGTGAAGGCAGTGTTACGGTCCTGCACAGGCTTATAAATAAAAATCTCTGGGAGATCGAACTCACCCCCTGGTCCCTGTCAGTGATGGCAGCCGGGGGCAGGGCCATTATCCCGCAGGAACCCTATGAGAGCTGGGATGAAAACATGCTTCCAGTAAGGAATATGGTCCTCTGGTCCTATATTGACATGCAAGATCCAAGATGGACCTGGGGTACAAAATATATTCAAATAAAACAAGATCCCGGAGCTAAAACAAAACAGAAGCTGGGCATCCTGAACACTCTTGGCTGGGCAGGATATTATCTAAATGGGGACCTCTTTATAAAAAGATACAGCTACGATCCTGAAGCAAGATATACTGATCTCGGCTGCAATACAGAAATATATACTGACAGCGACTTACTTGAGATAGAGACATTGGGAGGCAGGACCATGGTACCGCCTGAAGGCTGTGTCGAGCATGTGGAGAAATGGTACTTATTCAAGGCCGGGCCAGGAGAAGATGAAAAATCACTTGATAAGGTCCTGGTGCCAATACTGGATAAAACTGGTTTTTAAGGTTAATATTTAAAAACTTAATAATTTTTAATATAATTGTCAAAAAATTATAACAATATTATTATAATGCCAATACGTTTATTATTTAGGCCGATTAAAGAGGGGCAAGATCAAAAATAATCTGGAAAAAACAAATGAACAGTTAGATGCTATTTTTGATCACGTGCCTGAAATTTTTTATATGAGCGATCTAAAGGGTAATTTTATAGATGGCAATAAAACTGCTGAAAAAATTATCGGATATAAAAAAGAAGAGCTTATAGGTAAAAATTTCTTAAAATTAAAGGTCCTTTCTCCGGGCCAGCTTCCTAAAGCTGCAAAACTTCTGGCAAAAAATGCACTGGGCCTTTCGACGGGTCCCGACGAATTTACCCTTACCAGGAAAGATGGCAGTACTGTCATTGTAGAACTAAGCACCCATCCTTTAAAAATTGGAAAGAGGACCCTGGTCTTTTCTATTGGAAGGGATATTTCAGATCGGAAACGGGCTGAAAAAGCTACCCTGGAAGCCAAAGAAAGAGCTGAAGAGATAAACCAGAGATTGATACTTCTAAATGAAATATCAAATATCTTTCTTACAATTGAAGATGAAAAAATTTACGGGGAAGTCATAAGGCTTATCCTGAATTATTTTGAGAGCAAAAATGGTTTTTTTGGATACCTGGACCAGGATGGCACCCTGATATGTCCCTCCATGGACTCAAATATGCGGAGTGAATGTAGGATGCCGGGGAAAACTAATAAATTTCCTCCAGACAAGTGGGGCGGCATATGGGGCAGGACATTAAGGGAAAAAAAGACTTTCTGCTCTAACGAACCTTTCAAAACACCCAGAGGGCATATTCCCATAAAAAGAGCATTATCAACACCTATTATTTATGGCAGCGATGCAATAGGCATAATAATGATCGGCAATAAGGACAAAGACTATGCCTTTGAAGATATAACTTTAATAGAAAATATCTCTAATTTTATATCCCCGGTATTGCAGGGCCGGCTGCAAAAAAACCTGGGCGAGGCTCAAAGAAAGAAACTGGAAAAACAATTAATGTTTATATCTCTTCATGATAAATTGACCAATATTTACAACCGGACTTATTTTGAAGAAGAGTTATCAAGGCTCCAAAAAAGCAGGGGCTTCCCTATATCCATGATTTCTATAGATGTAGATGGCTTAAAACTCATAAATGATAGTCTCGGCCACAATACCGGGGATAAACTTCTTAAGGCCTGTGTTTCTGCAGTAATAAAAGCAATACGTAAAGGTGATATTTTTGCACGGATCGGCGGAGACGAATTTATAGTAATACTGCCCAGGACGGATATTGAAAACGGGAAAAATATAATTGAAAGGATCAATAAAGAATTGGCCCTTTACAATAATGGGAACAGAAAACTCCCCTTAAGCCTTTCTATCGGTCTTGCTGCCAGCAATAAAAATACAGACCTGCTTATAGATACATATATCAGGTCAGATGAATCGATGTATAATAATAAGGAACTAAACCGGAAAGCCGCCATATCAAAAATTAAAGATTATTTGAATAAAATAAAAAAATAAATCCCCGGTGCTGCCCTCTTATTTCTTTAAAAATATTATATAAATAAATTTATTAATGCCTGATAATAAAATATAATATTAAACATGGAATATTTTGGCTCAACCGATATAGGAAAGCTCAGGAATAAGAATGAGGACTATTATTTTTTTGAGCAGGGTCTATTCATAGTCGCAGATGGAATGGGCGGCCATAAAGCCGGCGAGGTTGCAAGCAGGACCGCAGTTGAGGCTTTTGTGGCAAGCTTCAAGAAAGGCTTAAAAACCACTAAAGCACCGGATAAGGTGCCTCCCGCAAAGATCAAAAAAATACTGGTCTCTTCTGTCAAAGAGGCCAATAAGGAAGTATTCAAGAAATCAATTGCCCAGGCCAGCTATTACGGTATGGGAACGACCTTCACCGGTTGTTATATAAATAATAATACAGCCCATATAGTCCATATTGGCGACAGCAGGCTTTATGCCAGAAGAGCCAGTGGCCTCATATTGCTGACTTCAGACCATACAATAGTAGGAGAATTATACCGGAAGGGTGAAATAAGCTATGAAGACACTTTTAACCATCCCCGGAGAAATTTCCTGACTAATGTGATCGGAATGGCAGAAGCCATAGAACCGGATTTTCTTACTTACAAGCTCCTTTCAGGGGATATAATAGTATTATGCTCCGATGGTTTAAATTCAATGTTAAAAGACAGCCAGATCCTAAAAATAATAAATAAAAGTATCGAACCGGAAATAATCACTAAAAACTTAATAAAAAATGCTTTAAATAAGGGCGGATCAGATAATATTACCATCATAACGATAAAGATTTAAATATTATGCCTGGCAAAAACTCCAAAAAAAACAGATTGATCTCGAATAGATATAAAATTACAAAAAAAATAGCTTCAGGTGGCATGGCAGATGTCTTCCTGGGAAAAGACCTCAAGCTGGGGCGTAAAGTTGCCATAAAAATATTATCAGCAAATTATGCTTCGGACAGGAATTTTGTGGCCCGTTTTAAAAGTGAGGCCCAGATACTGTCTAAACTCGACCATCCTAATATTATAAAAGTTTTTGGATGGGGTAAATATAGCGATTCTTATTATATCTGCATGGAATATATCGAAGGAAAAAATTTAAAGGAAGTCATAGAACAAAGAGGTCCCCTGCCGCCAGATATCATTGCAGATTATGCTACCCAGATCTGCGGTGCCCTGATCGCAGCTCACAAAAATAATTTAATACACAGGGACATCAAGTCACAGAACATCCTTATAAACCAGGAAGGCGAAGTAAGGGTAACTGACTTTGGCATAGCAAAATCCCTCAATACGGACCTTACCAAAACATTGAATATCATCGGCACGGCCCATTATATTTCTCCTGAACAGGCCAAAGGTGAGGTCCTGGACAGAAGAACAGACATCTACTCATTGGGCATTATATTATATGAGATGCTTACAGCAGATGTCCCTTTCAGGGGAGAAAATTCAATTGAGATCAGCTTTAAGCATGTAAATCAAAAACTGGTAAAGCCCTCTGGGCTAATAAAAGATGTTCCCAGGGACCTGGAAAAAATAATCATACACTGCCTTGAAAAAATCCCTTCAATGAGGTACTCCGATGCAGCTAAACTGAAGGAAGACCTCCAGAATTTTTTAAGCAAAAAACCAATAAAATTAGGAAAAAAAACAAAGGACTCAAAAGAGCCCGGTGTTTTTTTAAAAAGGGCCCGGACTCATGTTTACAGTATTTTTATTACAGCCTTAATGCTTGTTTTTATGGCATTATTCCTATTTTACAGTATAAGATTTTATGATCAGGGACCCGTGATAGAAGATACTGTTACAGTGCCCCCCATAGAAAATATTCCAGCTGAAAGAGCAAGAGATATCCTGGAAGTATCCGGGCTTGACCTGGTGATCTCAGAAGAACAGTACAGTTCTACGGTTCCGCAGGGATTTATTATTGAACAGTCCCCCCTCCCGGACATGGACTTAACTCCCGGAAGCAGTATCGAGGCTGTAGTAAGCAAAGGAGAAGAGATCAAATATATTATTGTGCCCAATCTAATAGGGCTGCCTGTTGGGGATGTCCTTGAAATAATAGAGAGCTATGGCCTTGAAAAAGGAAATATTGACGAAGTATATTCTAATGATTTTAATAAAGATGCGGTCATGGCCCAAAATCCAGGATCTGGCGAAGAAGTAGAAACCAGGAGGATCATTGACCTGACCGTCAGCAAAGGCATCGAGATTATGATCATCCCGAATATAGTGGGCCAGGATTACCTGTATGCTTCAGGATATCTTCAATCCCTGGGACTAAAAATTAAATTCAGCAAGGTGCCCGTAGACAGTACGATAAATGAACCCGGAAAAGTAAAAGGAATGTTTCCTGCAGCGGGTTCCGAAGTCGCGGGAGGCAGCCTGGTGGAGATACTGGTGACGACCAGCGAAGCATTGATCGAGATACCAGACCTGGTACAAATGAATCTGGACCAGGCAAAAGGGATGCTGGAGGCTGGCAATATAAAATATGAGATCAGTTATTTTGATGCAGATTATTCAGTACAGGAAGGAATAGTTTCCGGTCAAATACCTGAACCTGGCACTTATATTGGCGAGACTTCAAGTATTATAATATTTGTTGGAGAATAATTTTAAAGCCTGGTCTATTCGCCAGCCTTAAGTTCCTGTTCCAGGCTAAAGAATCCCATGGATTCAAATTTTTCTGCCCGCATTGTTTTCAATTCTTTTTTTGATAGCTTACTGTATCTTCCCAATGCATCGGACAAATACCTTTTTACGATCCTGATCATTCTTCTGGGATCATTCTGGGCTCCGCCTATCGGTTCATGGATGATCCTGTCTATTACTTTAAGCTTCAGCAGGTCTCTTGAAGTGATCTTGAGCGCTTTTGCTGCCAGCTGTGTACCTGAAGAGTCTTTCCAGAGTATTGCTGCACAACCCTCGGGCGATATCACGGAATAAGTTGAATTTTGCAGTATGGCGACCTCATTTCCTATTGCCAGCGCCAGGGCCCCGCCGCTTCCACCTTCACCTATCAATATAGCGATTACAGGTACTTCGACTTCAAACATGACCTGGATACTCCGGGCAATTGCACCAGCCTGCCCCTGGTCCTCTGCTTCAAGCCCCGGGTAAGCCCCCGGCGTATCAATAAAAGTAATAATAGGAAAGCCGAATCTGTCAGCCAGTTTCATTATTCTCTGGGATTTCCGGTATCCCTGGGGAACACCCATCCCAAAATTATATTTTACTCGTTCATTGATGTCCTTGCCTTTATTGTTTCCTATGACTGCAACTGTTTTCCCGCTGATCTTGCCCAGGCCTGCTACCATCGAGTGGTCTTCCCCGGTAAGCCTGTCTCCATCAAGTTTAATAAAATCCTTGAAAATGCCGTCAATATAATCCTGGCATTGGGGCCTTTTCTCATTCCTGGACAATTCTACAACTTTCCAGACCTTCCGGGCATCCCTCTCTATTTTTCTGTAACCCTCGATCCTCTCATTTAAATCTTTTTCAGCATCCTTGACATGAATACCGCTAAAGAATGGTATCTTTTTTAACTTTTCCAATTTGGACAATGACTTTAAAATATCTTTCAAATAATTTTTAGGAATATCTTCTAATTTTTTCAGATCCATTTTTATCCTTTAAACAGCGATAATAATTTTACCAGAGTGTCCTTTATTTCATTTCTGTTTATGACCATATCTATTTGCCCGTTTATTAGATTTCTTTCTGCCAGTCCGAAATCTGGGGGCACATCTTTTTTTATGGTCTGCTTGACTACTCTTGGCCCGGCAAAACAAAATAAAGATCCTGGTTCAGCAATTATAATATCTGCTACCATAACAAAACTTGCACTGACTCCTCCAGATGTAGGATGGGAAATAACCAGAAAAAAAGGTATTTTATTCTCACTGACACGATTTACACTGGATACAGTTTTTGCCATCTGCATAAGCGACAGGATACCTTCCTGCATCCTGGCTCCCCCGGAAGAACTAAATATTATAAGAGGCATTTCCCTCTCTATGCTGAAGTTGCAAAGATTCTTGATCTTCTCACCTACTACACTTCCCATGCTTCCACCCATAAAACTAAAATCCATGACCCCCAGGGCGACCTCATTGCCATCTATTTTTGCCTCCCCGGTAATAATAGCTTCATTAAGGCTTGTCTTGAGCCTTGCTGCTTTAAGTCTTCCACTATAGGATTTTAGATCAAAAAATTTTAGAAAATCTATAGATCTTATATCCTGGTCGATTTCCTTAAAGCTGTTTTCATCAACTGTGAATTGTATCCTGTCCCTTGCACCAATATAAGCATGGTGATTACAGAAAGGGCAGACCTGCAAATTCATAATGAATACATCATTCTCGATATCCTTACTGCATTTTTTGCATTTGATCTTTTCCATTTGACCTTAATTTATATATTTTTTAAAACCTAAAGTGACATTATGGCCCCCAAAGCCCATGGAATTGGATAGAGCTACATTTACAGTCCTTTCCTTCTTGACTTTGGCTGTATAGTTTAAGTCACATTTTTCATCAGGATTATCGAGGTTTATAGTAGGAGGGACTATATCGTTCTTTATTGCCAGGGCAGTTGCTACTGCTTCTATCCCTCCGGAAGCTCCCAGGCAATGCCCGGTCATCGATTTTGTGGAACATATATTAATATTGTAGGCATGGTCCCCAAAACATTTTTTAATGCCTGCTGTCTCTACAGGATCATTTAAGGGTGTGGAAGTACCATGTGCGTTTATATGGTCCACCTCTTCCAATTTTATATTTCCCTCATCCAGGCAATTCTTCATGCATCTTGCAACATTTACTCCTGATTCTTCCAGGGCCGTTATATGGTAGGCCTCCCCGGAAAGGCCGTATCCAAACATCTCGCAATATATTTTTGCTCCCCTACCTATGGCATGGCCCAATTCCTCAAGGATCAGTATTCCTGAACCTTCCCCCATCACAAAACCATCCCTGTCCCTGTCAAAAGGCCTTGAAGCTTTTTCCGGTTCATCATTCCTGGTCGACATGGCCTGCATATTGGAAAAACCAGCCATCCCTACCGAAGTAATGGTTGCTTCACTACCTCCCGCGATCATTATCTCTGCTGCTCCCCTTTTTATGATCTCAAAAGCATCTCCTATGGCGCTGGATCCAGCAGCACAAGCGGTAGAAGTAGCGCTTACGGGCCCTTTTGCTCCGCTTACTATTGAAGCCCAGGCAGCTGCCATATTACCTATGATCAGGGGGATGAAGAGCGGGCTGACCTTATCTGCACCTTTATATAATAATCTTTCATGCTGCTTTTCAAGGGAACCAAGCCCTCCGATACCGCTTCCTATGCATACACCGACATCTTTTTCATTATCCCTGTCTATCTTCAAATTGCCTTCTTTCAAAACATCCTTGGTGGCTGCCACTGCAAATTGTGCAAACCTGTCCATCCTCTTGATCTCTTTAAAATCCATATATTCTTTTGGGTCAAAATCCAGAACCTGGGCAGCAATTTTTGAAGCTATTTTATCAACATCGAATTTTTCTATCCTTGATACTCCTGATTTTCCTGAGATCAAATTATTCCAGAACTTATTTATCTCATTGCCTAAAGCTGAAATAATTCCAAGCCCGGTAACCACTACCCTTCTATTATTGCTTCCCATTTATGTCCTTTCCAAATTAAAAATAATTGTTTTTAATAAATTAACAGCCAGAAATGCTGTACCATATCCGTGTGATTAAATTCCCATTCCACCATCAAGGCTAATAACAGAACCGGTTATATAATCAGAATCCCCGCTTGCTAAAAAAAGAACAGTCTTTGCAACATCATTTATCGTCCCCAGCCTTTTTACAGGGATTGATTCCAATAATTTTTCTTTGACCTTCTCGCTTAATTTTTTGGTCATATCTGTCTCGATATATCCCGGAGCAACAGCATTGGCCAGGATATTTCTTCCGGCCAGTTCTTTTGCAAGGGTCTTGGTCAATCCGATCAGTCCTGCTTTAGATGAGGAATAATTTGCCTGCCCGGCATTCCCGTGGACCCCTACAATGGAGGCTATGTTTATAATTTTTCCACTCCTTTTTTTCATCATATGCTTTACTGTGTATTTTGAGCATATAAATGCGCCCGTTAGATTAATATCTATTACCCTTTTCCAGTCTTCCAGGCTCATCCTTAAAACAAGGTTATCAAGAGTGATCCCGGCATTATTTACCAGTATATCGATCTTTTCCTGCTCCTCAATAATTTTATTTATGGTTTCTTCAACGCTACCCTCACTGGTTATGTCGACTTTGAAAAAATTTATCCTGCCGTCACCAAATTGTTTTAGAAACTCATTTGAAGTCTTTTTACCCACTTCTTCGTTTACATCAAAAATATTGACAACTGCACCTTCATTTAAAAATACTTCAGTGATCTTTTTCCCTATTCCTCCTGCGCCTCCTGTTACTATAGCTATCTTATCTTTAAGCTTCATTAGAGATCCCTTCCTCCTGTAGCTTTTCTATTAATTCTTCCAGGCCTTCCAGGCCGTTTGTATTTAGTACCGCAGCTTCCCTATTGTTCTTTTTAATTATCCTCCTTACCAGTCCGGAAAGGACTTTTCCGGGTCCTACCTCAATAAATATATCAATTCCCTTATCCAGCAGGCTGGTTATGCTGTCTACCCATCTGATAGGATTCAATAATTGTCCCGCAAGGGTCCCGCCGAGGTCATCCTTATCTCTATAGGCTACCTCTGTTGTTGAAAAAAATGGCAGAGCCATATTTTCAAACCGGACATTTTCTTCCAGGTAATGCTCCAGGCGGACAGAGACCTTTTCCATTAAAGGGCAGTGAGAAGCTATATTTACCTTCAGGGGGATCACTTTCTTGACATTCTTGCTTTTTAGGCCTGAAATGGCTTTTTTTACTTCATTTTCATACCCGCTTAATACTACCTGGGTGTAGTCATTATAGTTTGCAATAAATACCTTATTTTTAAAATCCTTTAAAACCTCATCAATAATACCGGGATCCGCACCTAAGACTGCCGCCATCATCCCGTTGGCATTTTCATCTTCCTCGCTCATGATCTTTCCCCTGTAAGAGACGGTCCGGGCCCCGGATTTAAAATCATAGGCGCCGCAGCTGTAAAGGGCGCTGTATTCACCAAGGCTGTGCCCCAGGACTGTATCTACATATTCCATGTTCAGGGATAGCTCATCCTTTATAAAATCATAAAGCGCACAGCTCAGGGTATAGATAGCGATCTGGCTGAATTTCGTATCAGCAAGAGTATTTACAGGATCCTCTCCATTGATTATTTTTAAAATATCCTTTTTACAGGCCTCGCTTGAAATATCAAAATATTTTATATATTTATCATTAAATCTTAAAAACTGCTGTCCCATCTTTTCAAATTGGGAACCCTGTCCCGGAAACATGAGGGCCAGTTTTTTCTTATTATTTATTTTTTTATCAGCCAATATATGATTTCCTTCCGGCATTTAAATATGGTTTAAGCTATTTATCGCTGACCGCAAACATTATCTCCACGGCACAGGCGATTTCACCATTGACCGTAGCCTTTCCTTTGGCCTTCCCGATATTTCTCCTGAAATCTGTAAGTTCCACTTCTATTTCCAGTTTGTCCCCAGGCTTCACCAGTCTCTTAAACCTGGCTTTATCGATTCCGGCAAAAAGCATCAACTTATTTTTATTTTCAGGAAGCATCAGGACCGCTACTGCACCTACCTGTGCAATTGTCTCGACCTGCAATACGCCCGGCATAATAGGATTGCCCGGGAAATGGCCCTTAAAATAATATTCATCACCATTTACATACTTTACTCCCTTTATTGTTTTTCCCGGTTCAATATCTACTATTTCATCTACTAAAAGGAAGGGGTCCCTGTGCGGGATAATGCCTTCTATTTCTTTCTTGGTCATCTTCATTATAAATATACCTTTCTAATTAAAAATAATAAGCAAGCCTGGACTTTTTTTTATGATATAGCTCTTAAATTAGACGGTATCATATTTTTATAGTTTCATTAAAAAATACCAGGGATCTGCTGGCTGGAAAGAAATATTGCAGTAATTACATTGGCACAAAATACTATTTATGCTGCACGCTGGGTAAGCCCGGCAAGCCATCTCTGGATCGGCAGCATATCCTTATAAGGCCCTAAGCAAAAATCGAGCAATTCTCCTGAATAAAATTCATCGGGAATACTGAAATTCCTGCCGGCATGCATTCCATCATACAATAGAAACTGTGCATTCTCGTGGCCTGGATCAAAATCCCCCGGAATCCTCTTATAGTTCTTGCCTCCAAACTTATAGCCCTTTCCCGAAATCTCATCATAGGCCCTTACCAGTTGACTCCCGAATTCAGGATGGACCACCGAATTCCTGTATTCTTCCAGTTGGGGCCTGGTAAACTTATACAGGCCCACTCCCAGTGCCAATGAATCCGGTTCCAAATGAAAATAAAAACCGGATGATTCCATTCTTGCAAGAGGGCCGTCCCAAAAAATAATTGCCATATGAGTTTTATAAGGGGTCTTATCTTTAGAAAACCTGATATCCCTATTTATCCTGAAAAGAGACTTATTGGTACGCGGATCCGCATTTACAGTCGGTGAAATTTCTTTTAGCTTTTCGCCCATTGCAACTATAAAAGCTTTTGCAGGGCTTAAAACATAATCATCATATTCTTCCCGGTGCATTCCAAACCAGTTTTTATCATTGTATTTTTTAAGTTTCTTAAAAAATTTTAGCGTCTCACTGCTAAATCCCTTAAATCCTTGTTCGGCCACTTCTCCTCCATGTCAAACAATTTCTGTAATTGAATTCAATTATATTCTATCATCTTTTATACTATTAGTGATAATAAGGCTTAAAAAAACAGATTGCGGTAGAATCCAATGGAGCGATTCAGTATAAATAAATTTAATCATATTCTTAATACTGACCATGTAGGGAAGAATATAGTTTATTTTGAAAAAATAGACTCCACAAATAATTATGCCTTTAAGCTCATAAAAGAAATACTGGCACCCCGTGGCAAGAAGAACAATGAACAGGCTAAAGGAACCAGGGGCATTACCCACCACCGCAGCCTCGATGGCCTGGTTATCCTTGCAGAAATACAGGATAAGGGCCGCGGCAGGTTCAACAGGAAGTGGGTCTCACCACCGGGCGGCCTATGGTTTACTATAATCCTCAAAACAGTTTTGCCCGAAAAGGATCTCCCTAAAACAACTCTTATGGCAGCCTATTCAATCGCTGAGGCATTGGGCAGGGATCACGGCATCCAGGTGAATATCAAATGGCCGAACGATATATATTTCCAGGGTAAAAAGCTTGCCGGCATATTAACTGAAAGTGAAAAGATCGCAGGCACTTTTTATCTTGTTTCAGGCATGGGGATAAATGTGGACAATGACTTATCTGGTTCTGGCAGATCCAGCCGTGAGATGACTTCGATCAAGGATATCACCGGGAAGGGGACCGGAAGAGAGGCCCTCCTGGCAGCTATACTTGGTATTTTTGAAAAAGAGTATTTATATTTTTGCCGGACCAAAGACTTTAAAACCATATTTAAGAAAGTAGCAAAAATCTTAGTATGAAAAATAATACTGTCAACCAGCCCTCAAAGCTTTAAATAGGGAAAAGTTTTTTATCCCGAGAGGACCAATAGTATCTATTATAAAAGGAGCATAAAAATGGATAAGACAAGGATTTTAAAATGGGAGATGTTTGGAATACTGTTTATCTTTTTGTTTGGCTCATTGCTTCATTTCACTTTTAAATGGAGTGGATTCTGGGGGCCCCTTGCTCTTATAAGCGGTGTAAATGAAAGTGTTTGGGAGCACTTAAAAATAGGTTTCTGGCCGGCATTTATCTGGGGGGTCATAGAATTATTTGTCTTTGGGAAGAAGACAAAGAATTTCCTATTTGCCAAGTCTATATCATTTTTGCTTATTTCAGCTGTTATCATGTTCCTTTTTTATTCATACACTCTTGCAACAGGAGCTGAAATCCTTGCTGTAGATATTGTCATATTCTTTATTGCTATAGCAGTGGCCCAGATAGCAGGCTATAAGATAATGTTCCGGAAAAAAAGATATTTTTCCCTGAAAGTGCTGGGTATTGTGGTCATAGTAATACATCTTTTACTGTTCAGCCTGCTTTCTTATTTTGCTCCCAGAAGCCCCATATTTGAGGACCCCCGGACTGGCAGCTATGGAATAGTAGAGGAAATAGATCACTGATTGATTTATTGTTCAAGTTTGGTTCTTTGACCCTGGGCCAGGATATGATATTGTTATGCTATAAAAATACTAATAACAAAAGAGTTGGAGCTATGAAGAAAAAATATCCACACCAAAATGAAGATCAGGAGCTGCTGCAGACACATAAAAATACAGGATCTGATTATGTGAACACTGACCCATGGAGGGTGCTGCGCATTCAAAGCGAGTTTGTTGATGGATTTAATACACTGGCTGGAATAGGCTCATGTATTGCTATTTTTGGGTCTGCCCGTACGGCACCAGCTGATTGTTACTATAAAGCAGCTGAAAAAACAGCGGCATTACTTGCAAAAAATGGTTTGGGAGTCATAACCGGCGGCGGTCTGGGTATAATGGAAGCTGCAAACAAAGGGGCATTTGAGGCTGACGGGATCTCTATCGGCTGTAATATAGAACTGCCGTTTGAGCAAAAAGCCAATCCTTACCAGACCATCTCCCTGGAGTTTCATTATTTCTTTGTCCGTAAGATGATCTTTGTTAAATATTCTGTGGGTTATATTATTTTCCCTGGTGGTTTTGGAACCCTGGATGAACTCTTTGAAGCATTGACATTGGCCCAGACAGATAAGATCAAACATTTCCCGATCGCTCTTTACGGAAGCAAATATTGGAGCGGTTTACTCAAATGGATCGACGAGACCCTTATTTCCAAACATGCTACGATCAGCCCCAGGGATAAAAAGCTTTACAGGGTAGTAGACAGCCCTGGAGAAGCAGTGGATTATATTACAAAGGTGATCAGGGAAAATGATTTCATCTGATGATCACGCCGGTTTTTAAAAACATTGACCCCTGTATTCTTATACCAGGGGTTTACCATTCTTAATCCTATTTATCAGCATCGGGATAATCTCAAAAATATCCCCTACAATGCCGTAATTGGCTATTTTAAATATAGGTGCGCTGGAGTCCTTATTTATGGCAATTACTATATCTGAGGTCTGCATTCCTGCCAGATGCTGGATAGCGCCGGATATTCCGCATGCAATATATATTTTAGGATTGACTGTCTTTCCGGTCTGGCCGACCTGGTGAGGGTAAGAGATCCATCCTGAATCAACAGCTGCCCTGGAGGCTCCTACCACTCCCCCAAGAAGACCTGCCAGCTCTTTTAACATTTCAAATTTTTCGCCCCCGCCAAGCCCTCTTCCTCCTGATACAATAATATCAAAATCGGTAATATTTATACTTTCTCCCTTTTCAGTCTCAGTGCCTATCAGCTTATAGCCGGTCTTAAACTTTTTCTCATCGATATTTATATACTCAATTTTATCTTTATGATCTTCTTTAGCTTCGCTGATCTCTTTCTTTTCCATTACATGCGGCCTTATGGTGGCCATCTGGGGCCTTGAATTCCTGGTGATAATAGTAGCCAGGATATTTCCACCAAAAGTGGGCCTCGTCTGCAGCAAGATCTTTTTTTGGTCATCAATGGCAAGACCCGTACAGTCTGCAGTAAGGCCTGTCTTTAAAATGGCTGCTACTTTTGGAACCAGGGTCCTTCCAAACCATGTGGCTCCTGCTAAAAAGATCTCCGGTTTGTACTTGCTGATGATCTGTACCAGGACCTTGGCAAAAATATCATCCAAATTATTTGAAAATAAAGGGCTGTCTAAAAGATAGAGCCTGTCAGAGCCGTACTTAAAAGAATCTAAAGCATTTTTTTCTATATTACTTCCTATTGCCACCGCAGATAAAGAAACCCCAAGCTTATCTGCAAGTTTTCTCCCTTCACTTAGCAGTTCATATCCTACATCAGCAATTTCTTCTCCATGGGCTTCAAGATAGACCCATACGCCGCTATACCCTGAAAAATCCTTTTCTTCGTCTTTTAGACCCGTTATCTCAATAGAGTCATATTTGCATGCATCCAGACAGGCGCCGCAAAATACACAATTCTCTCCTATGGCTGCTTTTTTATCTGCTATTTCAATAGCATCATAAAGACAGGCACCCTTGCACAGGCTGCAGCCTGTGCATGTTTTCTTATCAACACTGATATCCACTTTTAATCAATTCTCCTATTATGCCATACTTAATTTTTTAAGTTTGCCAAATAACTGCTCTACCTGTTCCTCCGGGCTGCCGCCTAGTATTTCTACCTCCTGCTCGATCTTTGGAATAAAGATCTTGACTACCTGGGTGTAGGAGCCGGAAAGGCCCACTTTGTCTTCATTTGCTCCGAGCTCTTTTAGATCCCACACAGGGACCTGTGCGGTTTTGGCTTTCATCTTTCCCCTGAGGGATGGGACTCTTGGGGTATTAATATCTTTTATTACTGATATTGCAGCAGGAAGCCTTACTTCAAATATCTCATAGCGGTCCTCCATCAGCCTCTTTACCGTCATCTTGTTTTTGCTTATCTTCTGGATCTCGCTTACATAACCCACAAAAGGAATATTCATCCTCTGGGCAAACTCAGGACCGACCTGGCCGGTATCTCCATCCAGGGTCTGTTTGCCAAATATTATTAATCTGCACCCGCCGATCTTCTCTACTGCCATAGCTAAAGTCTGGGAAGTGGCCCAGGTATCAGATCCGGCAAAAGCCCTGTCAGAAAGCAGTATTGCACCGTCCACCCCTACTGATATGGCTTCCTTTAAAATATCTTCAGCCTGGGGAGGCCCCATGGTCACGGCAATTACTTCCATGTCATCATCAGTTTTTTCGCCGCCACCCAGCCTTTCCTTTATACTTACTCCTTCTTCTACTGCATATGTATCAAAGGGATTGATTATATTCTCGATCCCCTCTCTTACAAGGGTATTAGTCTGGGGGTCTATTTTTATATCAGTTGTTCCCGGAACCTGTTTTATGCAAACTACTATTTTTATTTAAATCACCTGCCTGATAATATTAAAATTAATTTATTAGAGTACTCCTCTTTTTATCATATCCAGCGCGATAATATTTTTCTGGATCTGATTGGTTCCCTCATAGATCTGGGTGATCTTGACATCTCTCATCATCTTTTCAACCGGATATTCTTTCATATATCCATATCCACCCAGTATCTGCACGGCATCAACAGTTACCTTCATTGCCATATCTGATGCAAAAAGTTTTGACATGGCGGACAACCTGGATGCATCCCTGGCGCCGCTGTCTATTACTTTTGCAGTATGGTAGATAAGGGCCCTGGCCGCTTCAACATTGGTAGCCATATCTGCCAGCATATGCTGTATGCCCTGGAATGAAGATATCGGGACACCAAACTGTTCTCTTACTTTAGAATATTCAAGTGCTTCCTCAAGTGCTCCCTGGGCCACGCCTAATGCCTGTGCTCCAACAACTGGGCGGGACTCATTAAAAGTCTTCATTGCGATAATAAATCCCATTCCCTCTTTTCCCAGCAGATTTTCTTTAGGGATCCTGCAATCTGTAAAAATAAGTTCTTTTGTGGCTGAGGCCCTTATCCCAAGCTTGTCTTCCTGTTTACCGAATTCAAAACCCGGGGTCCCTTTTTCAACTATCAGGGCACTTGCGCCCCTGGCTCCTTTGCCCGGGCTGGTCATGGCAAAAATAGTATAGATATCTGCTTCCCCGCCATTGGTGATCCACTGCTTGGTACCATTTAATATATAATGGTCCCCATCTTTTTTTGCAGTGGTCCTGATACTGGCAGCATCACTTCCAGCCTCAGCTTCCGTCAGGCCAAATGCTGCCAACTTCTCCCCGCTGGCTAGTTGCGGCAGATATTTTTTCTTTTGCTCATCATTTCCTGCTATATTTATAGGAATAAGCCCAAGCCCTGATGCAGCATAAGTAGTAGCCACGCTCAGGTCGCCCCTGCTTAATTCTTCAGTTGCAAGACAGACTTCAAAGATACCGGTGCCCATACCCTCATATTCCTCGGAAATAAACAATCTGAAAAGATCACTTTTACCGATTTCTTTTATGATCTCCCAGGGAAATTCTTTTGTCTCATCCAATTCTGCCCTGACCGGAATAATCCTCTGGTCGACGATCTGCCTGGTGATATCAAGAATCATTTTTTGTTCATCTGTTAAAAGATCATGCATATATCCTCCAGTAACATTCTTTTTTAATAACCAGTTTAATAAAGAGACGGGGGGATAATCTAATAGTTTCACAAATGCTCCGCTATTTCATCCATTCCTTTTTAAACCCCTTCTGAAACTTTATGGATGCAGGTGCGTCTTATTTTAAGACTTTTAAGCCATAAATTAAATTACTACCAGAAAGGCATAAAGTGAATTCAAACAGCCTGGGAGATCTAACTTACAGAGAAGCAAAATACGATATTTTCATAAGAAAATTTGCTGTAAAGTCTTTATTCTCAATTGTCTTTGCAGCACTGATGGCCATCTCGGCAAATTCTTTTATGTACCTGCCTTTTACCCCGGTTCCTGTTACAATGCAGGTGTTTACCGTACTCATGGCAGCAGTACTTCTCGGCAGCAGATGGGCCCTGGCCAGCCAGATCCTCTATATTTCAATGGGTCTTGCAGGGCTTCCGGTCTTTGCCGGGTTTAAAAATGGATTTGCCGCCCTGGCAGGGCCCACTGCCGGTTATATAACCGGTTTTGTCCTGGCATCATTTATTGCTGGATATATATTTGAAAATAATGTTAAAAAAAAGCCGGGACATTCAAACATCCTGCTGGTCGGTTTTGTATCCAGCCTGGCCGGACTCTTGATAATATATTTTCTCGGATTTATCCATTTATTTGGGTTCCTTAATGCTGCAGGCAGCGGTACCGGCCTGGCGGGCCTTTTAGTGCAATCTTTTAAATCAGGGGTGGCCCCATTTATTACCTTTGACCTTTTAAAGATACTCATGATCTTAAATATTTTAAACCTGGATGATCAAAAAAAATGAAGACTATAAAAATAAACGATATAACCATAAGAGATATCTTTCAGAATACCCGGGCGGAATGCCTGGATAGCAAGACATTTGACCTGATCTTAAAACACTTAAGCAGAGTAAAATATGACAGCCTTGAAATATTTGGCGGTTCAAGTTTTGAGAGGATGCTGGAGAGTGACCTTTTTATGTCTCCTTTTGAGATAGCATCCTATGTTAAAGATAAGATCCCATCCATACCACTCCAGGCATTGATAGGGGCCAGAAGCCTGAACGGGCTTCAGATATATTCAAATAGCATCATAGGTAGATTTATAAAACAATGCATTAAAAACGGAATCGGGATATTCAGGGTATATGATCCTTTAAACGACCTTGATAATTTAAAGTTCACTATAGCCGAAGTTGTTGAAAATGGTGCCAGGTGCCAGGGAACAATAATATATGACGGCCTGGAGGATATTGACTTCTATTTGAAGAATGCCCGGGAGTTAAAGAGCCTGGGCTGTAATAGTATTTGCATCAAAGATGTTGAATCGACCATACTGCCAAAAAAAGCCTCTGAACTTTTTTCCAGTTTAGATAAAGAAATAGATCTGCCATTATTTTTTAGCGCGTCAAACCTGAGAGGGCTCCAGACATTAAATTACTTTGAAGCATGCACCAATGGATGCGACGGAGTCGATCTAAGTTTTTTGCCTTCATATTATAATGATTTAAATTCCTCAGTCTTTTCATTTTTACTCAGCCTGAAGGATTCGCAGGCCTCTTACAATATCGACTACCAGAAAGCTGTGGAGCTGAGTGATATTATAAAAAAATATATCTACCCATATATAAAGCAGGACCTTTTTTCTACAAAATTCATACTGGGCCACAGCAATAAAAACCTCATGCCCAAATGGTTGATCTCAAGTATTTACAGGCAGCTGGAAGATATCGGGGAGACCAAATCAATCGACCGCGTACTTGAGGAAGTATTTAAAATAAAAAAGGAAATTGGAAATCCTTCTCTTTCCACCCCAATAGGCCAGATAATCGGCAGCCAGGCTGTCTTAAACATAGTCATATCTGATTACCGCTGGGAGATCCTTTGTGATGAGATCAAAAAACTGATCGGAGGATATTTTGGAAAGCTTCCAAGAAAAATAAATGGAAAGACTGCATCCAGTCTTAAGGAACTGATTAAAAATGATAAGGATAAAACTGATCTGGAAGTAAAAGATATTTATAGCAAATGCAAGGAAGAGCTTAAAGATCTTTCCGGCAAGGAAGAAGATATCCTGAGTTACTGCCTTTTTCCTGCGAAGACCAGGAAAAATATTGAAGGAAAAAAGACCAGGAAATCAAAAACAAGGGTTGAAAAAGAGCTAGACCTGAAAAAAGCCGGGGTTTCTCTTAAAAATATAAAGGCCAGTTCAATATCGGGCCTGGAGAGCCTGGATATTAAAAAATTAAAAGAGATAACAAATCTAGTTGAAAACAGCAATATAGATGATATCCAGCTGGAAGTAGAAGGTGTAAAAATATCAATAAACAGTTCAAAAAAAGGACAGCAGCAGGCAGCCCAGGCCGGACCAGAAAAAGTAGGGGAGAAACCTTCAAATGAAAAAGCCAGGGGTCTTGCTGAGACCAGGGCACCTATCGTAGGGACTTTTTATACGGCGCCCGGCCCCGATGAGCCGCCTTTTGTCCAGGTGGGCAGTATCGTAAAAAAAGGAGATACCCTGTGTATTATTGAGGCTATGAAATTGATGAACAAGATCAACTCTGAATACAGCGGCGAGGTCACCGAGATCCTTGTGTCTGACGGGGAAGCGGTGGAATATGACCAGCCTCTAATATTAATAAAGGAAGTCAAGAAGTAATCACATGTTTAAAAGAATTCTTATTGCTAACAGGGGGGAAATAGCCTTAAGGATAATCAGGGCCTGCAGGGAATCAGGTATTGAATGTGTTTCTGTGTATTCTACTGCTGATATAGATTCAATACATGTAAAACTCGCTGATAGAAGTATCTGTATCGGTCCTCCTCCTCCATCAAAGAGCTATCTTAATATTGATAATATCATCAGTGCCGCCCAGAACACTGAATGTGATGCGGTACATCCCGGATATGGATTTCTCGCAGAGAATGCTGAATTTGTTGAAAGTTGTGTAGAAAATGACCTCGCCTTTATAGGGCCTCCCGCCGAGGCTATTTCCCTTGCCGGCAATAAATCTGAAGCAGTAATGGTCATGAAAAGAAACAAGGTGCCTGTGATCCCGGGTTCGAGCGGGAATGTACCGGACGTCAGGGATGCCCTCAAAATCAGTAAAAGGCTTGGTTATCCAGTAATAATAAAAGCAGCCTTTGGCGGAGGCGGCAAGGGCATGCGGATATGCCAGAACAAAAAAGACCTGCTGGAATATTTTCCCATTGCCAAAGCTGAATCTGAATCATCTTTCGGGGCCAGTGAACTATATATTGAAAAATATATTTCAAAGCCCAGGCATATTGAATTCCAGATAATTGCAGATAATTTTGGCAATACCATATGTGTCGGCGAAAGAGAATGCTCTATCCAGAGAAGGCACCAGAAACTTATCGAGGAAGCTCCAGCAGTAAACCTTCCTTTAAAGCTCCGGAAAATAATGCGTGAATATGCAATAAGAGCTGCCAGGGCCATTAATTACAAGAATCTTGGCACAATTGAATTTTTACTGGATGAAAAAGGTAACTTCTACTTTATTGAAATAAATACCAGGATCCAGGTCGAGCATCCAGTTACTGAAATGGTGACCGGGCTGGACCTGATAAAGGAACAGATAAGGCTAGCGGCCAATGAGAGGATCGGGGACCTAAAAGAAGACATTCAGCCCCGGGGTCATGCCATTGAGTTCAGGATAAATGCTGAAGACCCTGAAAATGGATTTGCCCCCAATCCCGGCAAGATAACAGGCAGCTTTATCCCCGGCGGTCCAGGGGTCAGGGTGGATACATTTATCAGCCCCGGCAGCGAGGCCTCCCCATTTTATGATTCCCTTATAGCCAAATTGATCGTCTGGGACCAGACAAGGGACGCGGTGCTCTCAAGATCCCAAAGAGCCCTGGATGAATTTAAGATCGAGGGTATAAAAAGCACAATACCTTTCCATAAAAAAATTCTAGAAAATGAGAACTTCAGGAGTGGAAAAATCCATACCCATTTTATTGAAGAGGAAATAGATACTTAAATGCTGTAATCTGCAGATAAATGAAAGATAAACCAGAAAAAAGAAGATCATATGGGCCACTCAGGATTGCTTCAAGCATAATAGGGGGAATCATATGCGGATTCCTTATATTTTTTATAACCGGGCTTTCCACAATGGAAACAATTGCGCAAAGGCCCCTGCTCCTGATTCCATTACTGGCCCTGGGTACAGCTGTCATCAGCGGATTGTTTTTGATTATTTTTATTAAATCCCCGTCCAACAGGAGCATGTTTGGCCGCATGAGCATCTGTATTGGAATACTGGTCCTCCTGCTGCCCCTGGCCCTTTTTATTAACCTTATAACTGTCGGCTTTGGATCAATAAACGGTTATTTTTCAGATTTTTTAAGACCCGCTATTTTAAGAAATACTATTGTGTCTATCTGTTTCGGCAGCTTATGTATGTTTGTGGGTATAGGATTTATCGTCCAGGCCTACTTCCTCCTGAGGATAATCCGGGGAAAAAACAGTTGAGCACCCGGCTTAAGCTAATAATTGTATAACTCGATTAAAAGGCCGCCGGCATCCCTTAAATAAAGAGTGTCAAAATCATTGTTCCATACCGGATTCGGGCTGTTCCAATAAAATATACCTCCGGAATCAGTTCCATTTCCAGTAAAGAGATATATAGTTGAACCGGGTTCAAACTGGTAGCTATTAAACTCATAGATATTGGTCGCACTGTCTTTTATCACCCAGCCCTTGGTATCAACAGCTTCCTCACCAATATTTTTAATTATTATATATTCATCATTTAAATTCATTCCATCATGTCCCTCTGCATCATAATGGACCGCTATATCGACTGCCGCGGTCCTTGATTTTTCCCAGAGTCCAAGACTGTTTGACCTTGCATATCTTTCAGCCTCTAAAAATATTTCTGAATATTTTATATCAGGGGGATAGGTAAAAGCATTTGCAAAACCTCTTTTTACCATTTCAAGATTTACCATAAGTCCCCCGACATATATATACCGCAGCAGCCTCCCATATTTATCTTTCTCTGAGATGTCTTTTTCAAGCTTCACTTCTTTTTCCAGCACCAGTACCTCCAGTACCTCTTTAGCTTCCCCATAAAAATACATGCCGTATTCTGGAGTATTTATCCCTATCAGCCTTACCCTGCTATTATTGCCAAGAATTACAGTATCACCATCAGTTACTTCTTTTATCCAGTAAAGATCTTCATCTGGGCTGCCTTCCTGTATGGATACTGCCTCCCGGGAATTTTCAGTGCCGGTATTTACTTCAAAATCATAAAAAAGGCCGCATCCGGACACTGCCGGGACAGATGCTGAAAAAAAGAGTGCCAGTATAAAAGAAGTGATCTTGATCAGGTAAGATTTCTTTATTCTGGCCATTTAAAAATTAAATTATTCCTTGCGGAGTTTTGAGATTATTTTCCTGACCTTCCCATCGAGCCTATTTTCAAGCTGGTAAAAACCTTTATCTGTTTTTTTACGGGAGCGGGTCATCGCCTCTCTGGTCCTTTTTTTTATTTCATTTATTTCAATACCAAATTCCCTGCTGGACTTCCTGAAAGTATTTTTGCCAAAAACTACTTTTTGCAGGGAATAGTCAGAAGTCACAATATATATTTTTCTATCCTGTGTGTTTTTTTTGACTATTTCCTCAATAACCTTGTCTGCTGTTTCATTCCTCCTTGAATATACTACTTCTACCTCATCAATTATTTCACGGCTTCTTTCCTGATTGTCGCTGAGACTTCCGTCAAAAACAACTACCAGGTCACAATCCTTCTGGTATTTATATTGTATCAGGTCAGTGATCAATTTTTCCCGGAAATACATGAGCCTTTCTTTGTCGACCCCGCTTTTATCTATATATTTGAAAATAAAATTATATCCGTCTATGATGGCCAGGTCTTTCAACTTAATGTCCTCCCCTGGTCTTTTCCTGGATTGCATGGAATATGATCCCGCTTGCTACCGAAACATTTAATGACTGCATCTTGCCGGTTTGTTTTATTGAGACCATAAGATCACAATTTTTTTCCACAAGCCTGCCAATACCTTTGTCCTCACTGCCAAGAACCACTGCCAGGGGCAATTCGAAATCGGCATCATTTATATATTTTATCCCGGGCCCCGCATCCAGAGTCGTCCCATAAATCCAGAATCGGTATTTTTTCAACTCCCTGATCGAATTTACGACATTGACCACCCTGAATATTTT
>SDBU01001572.1_pt1 | contig 32237 bp, 32 predicted proteins | sample 2277071 | NCBI WGS metagenome assembly SDBU01 (sample SAMN10397929, study PRJNA504765) | marine sediment metagenome | isolation source: marine sediment core GS08_GC12, 126 cmbsf | place: Arctic Ocean: Gakkel Ridge, Loki's castle | collected 2008 | reverse complement strand
GAAGAGAATCAATATGAAAAAAGTAGTGGTACATTGTAAAAATCTGACAAAAAGTTTTGGAAAAGCTCTGGCGGTTGATTCAGTAAGCCTGAAAGTGGAACAAGGAAGTTTATTGGCAATGCTTGGGCCAAGCGGATGCGGTAAGACAACATTACTCAGACTAATTGCTGGTTTAGGTACTCCAGACAAAGGGACTATCGAAGTAAATGGAAGAATGGTTGCAGGGCCTGGATTATTTGTCCCTCCGGAGAAGCGGAAGGTAGGCATTGTATTCCAGGACTATGCCCTGTTCCCACACCTGGATGTCTCTGCCAATATTGCTTATGGATTATCCCGAAATTCCGGAAGAAAGGAACGGATTCAGGATATGCTTTCCCTGGTGGGACTGGAAGGATCTGATTCCAAAATGCCACACCAACTGTCTGGAGGGGAACAACAGAGAGTAGCATTAGCCCGGGCTCTTGCTCCTGAACCGGAAGTAATTCTGCTTGATGAGCCTTTTTCCAGCCTGGATGCAGACCTTCGAAACAGGGTACGTGTTGAGGTAAAGGATATACTGGCCAGGGCAGGAACAACAGTAATTTTTGTTACTCATGACCAGGAGGAAGCTTTGTTCATGGGAGATCTTGTGGGAGTGATGAATTTTGGAAAGTTAGAACAAGTTGATACGCCAGAGAATATTTTTCACAGGCCTGCCACACCTTTTGTTGCCCAGTTTATAGGAGTTGCTGATTTTTTAGAGGGAAAGATTAGTGGCAGCGATATTATTACAGAATTAGGGTCCATGCATATTAAGGAAGAACTACCTGATGGAACCACTGTAAAGGTAATGGTGCGTCCGGACTTTATAGATATTAAAGCAGCAGCAGATGGAAAGGGGATTATAGTAGACAAGGTATTTCAGGGTATTTATTATTTATATAGCATAAAATTACCCTCAGGAGCCATAATAAAAAGCCTCCAACACCATAACCGGCATTATTCTATAAATACACGAGTATTACTTAAAATGAATCCAGGGCACAGCATGGTGTATTTTGCTGACTGATGGATATACTTTCTCTCTATTTTTTCCACATTTCTTTATTTTTAGTTTACCTATATTTTCCTTGTGTTTTAGATCTTTATTTATCAGTTCTTGAGGTGGTACCAATATAAGGGCAGGCATTATTGGAGAGTTTGGTTTGAGCAACGGTATACTCAGTGACGAAAAGAAATACCCATCACAGCTGCCAGGGCTCAAAATATAACCGGAGCAGGGTAAGATTTAAGCAAATTTCAACTTATTAAGTAACAAAACATCACTCCTGATTTTCAATAAAATAATTTGTACCCTTATTCTTGATTTCATTGAGATTACCAATCATCCTCATCCTATATTTTTCTCTGTAACTTTGTCCAAAGTCCCCAGAGGTTATGCACAGTTCAAACCGTAAAATTCACGTGCTAAAGTTTTCATGGTCAGGTATAAAAATATCTTCACGAGAGGTCATTATTGCGGTTCTAACTTCGTCCAATGTGGCCAGCCACATCGGTCAAATGCAAGAACCTCTTTCTTGGAATTATCTATTCTGTTTAATTTATATTCTTGATGATGGTGAGTATAAAATAACAGATTTAGCAAAGTTAAAACTATTTATAGAAGATTCATTTATTTATGTTATCGGTTTTTATATAAAACAACCATTTTACAGGGGATCTTTACATATAATAGATTTCAATGATTTAAACAATCCATATGTTTCCAGCACTTATGAAATAGAAGGTTACCCACAGGATATGGTGACAAGACAACGCTAAGAGGATATACTGTGCTAAGCGAGTGAGCTTAATCTACCCTCTCCAGAATTTGTGCACAATTCAAACCGTAAAAAATCCTATATACAAATATGTAATCTCATGTTTATATTAAAATTATACAAAAGCTGTTATATAATTCATAACCATGAAAAAAAACTTATTAAAACTCTTAATTTGCCCAATATGCAGAAAAGATAATCTTAAATTAATAAAAATCAGGAAATCTAACAACATTGAAATCCGAGAGGGTGAAGTTCAATGTAAATACTGCAATGAAAAATTTCAGATTAGTGAAGGAATACTAAATCTATTGCTAAATCCAAATAAAGATGTTTTATGTGAGCAAAAAGGATGGGAAAGATTAAAAAAGGCAGTAAAAAATACAGATAAGCTTATGTTATCCTTACCAGACGCTTGCGGAGAACATAAAAAATACTGGAAAGGTCAAGCTGAAAACTTTCATCATATTTATTCTGAATTGAATCTAAAGGGTGATGAGGTTACCTTAGATTTAGGTGCAGGTAGATGTTGGTCAACACGTTTTTTTTCAAGGAGAGGTTGCTATAGCATTGCTCAAGACATATTAATACCAAAATATGTGGGCTTACTTACAAGTGATATATATATTTATAAAGAAAAAATCTATTTTGAAAGAATTTGTGATGCAATGGAAAAAATACCATTTAAAGACTCAATCTTTGATTTAGTATTTATGGCAGCAACACTACACCATAGTACAGATATTTCAATTACTCTTAAAGAAATATTTAGGATTCTGAAACCAAAAGGAAGATTTGTACTGATAAACGAGCCGGTGAAAGGTATTTTTAGAAGTGAAGATAATAATAATCCAGAAATTGAAGCAGGTATAAATGAAAATTCTTATCGATTGTCAAAATACTTAAAAGAGTTAAAGAAATCAAGTTTTGATTATAAATTGGAGTTCTGGTTGGGAGGTAATAACAAAATTACTTCATTTATCGATATGAAACTACAAAAGATTTTACCAAATAGGTGTATTGATAATTTATTATGGAGACCTCTTAAATACATTCAGCTTTTATTTTTTAATGGTGTCTTAAACTTAATAGCAGTAAAGGGAAAGCAGTAAAGCTTTTCAACTTAAAAACTCAATTCAGGTATAAAAATATCTTCACGTGAGGCTATTATTGCGGCTCTAACTTCGTCCAATGTGGCCAGCCACTTAAGACAGGCTCTGGCTCGGCTCTTCACCAACAACAGTGGCAACCCGCTCCCTTACAGCATAGCGCTTTGACTCTTAACCTACAGTTTTCAAAGTTCCTGAAATATTAATGATATTAACCATGGAGATCGGAGACTTAATGCAATAACTACTCTCACAGAAGACTTCTAATTAACTTTTTTATCTGTCCCAGGCCTTTAACGATATTCTCCCTGGAAGTCGCATAAGAAAGTCTTATGTATTCTTCATTTTCACCTTCATTTTTAACACCAAATGCTGTTCTGGATAAAACGGCAACATCAGCTTTGTGCAGAATAAATCGCTGTAATTCCCGTGAATCTTTGAGACCGAGATTTTTACATGCTTCAGTTACATTAGGAAATACATAAAAAGAACCCCTGGGGACAAGGCACTTAAAGCCCTCGATTTCATTTAATAGCTTTACTATAAGATCTCTTCTCTCCTTAAACTCAGACACCATCTTACCTACCCCGTCTTGAGGTCCAAGATATGCTTCTATGGCTGCCATCTGGGTAAAAGTAGCAGTACAGGATTCACAATTTGTCACAAGCTGTGAAATCTTGAGAGCCAACTTTTTAGGCATCACGCCATATCCTATTCTCCATCCAGTCATTGCATAGGTCTTGGAAAAACCATCCAGTATAATGGTTCTGTCTTTTAGGCCCTTCATAGATACAATAGAGCTAAATTCTCCTTCATAAATGATCCTTGAATATATTTCATCTGATAATACCCATAAATCATACTTATTTACTAACACGGCAATGGCTTCCAGGTCTTCTTTTGAAAGTACTCCGCCAGTTGGATTCTGTGGAGAGTTTAAAATTATCATTTTTGTTTTATCGTTTACTATTTTCTTAAGATGATCTATATCAAAAGAAAACCCCTTTTCTTCCAAAAGCGGAATGGGTACTGGTTTTGCACCTACAAAGTTGATTACCGATTCATATATTGGAAAACCTGGATTTGGATAAATAACTTCATCTCCGCTATCCACTAAAGCATGGATGGAATAATATATTATGGGTTTTCCTCCAGGAGTTATAACTACTTCATTTGGATCTATTTTGATATTTCTGGTTTTTGTTATATAGTCTGCTACAACTTCCCTTAACCCTGGCAAGCCTGCTGATGGTCCATAATGGGTGTAATTATTATTTATGGCATCTATCCCGGCATTCTTTATATTCTGGGGAGTATCAAAATCTGGTTCCCCAATACAGAAACTGACTATGTCTTTACCCTGGGATTTCAATTTATTGATTTCCGCTAATACTACAAAGGCATTCTCCGTCCCCAGGCTATCCATTCGTTTTGCAAATTTCATTTTAACTTCCTTTAAACTTTAATATAATTAACCATACTTTGTTTTTAATATTCTATCAATATTTAATTTCAAATCTCCTGTCTATGGCATCCATTATTGCAGCAAAGCTTTCTTTGCAGCTGATCTCAGGAACATCATCGGTTAAATAAAAGAACCCTTAAGGGTCATCTACGTATGGCTTTATCTTTAAAAATAATTTATATTAATATTATCCTGTAATATCAGGAATATATGGCGTCGATATAGGGCTGAAAAATGAAAAGTTTTGAAGAAAAGATATTTAATCGAGTTAAAAAACTAAAAAAGAAGATTTTATTCGTGGATTGGCTGGATGAAAGATTATACGAGGGGCTAGAAAAATTTATAAAACTTAACCAGGAGATCATCATAATCGGAGATAATGCCGGGGTAAGAAGAAAACTAAAAAAGCATAATTTACTTAAATACAGTGAATTGGAAGTCATAGATCCTGGTAATTCTAAAAAACTAAATTTATATTCTGAATATCTTATAGATTTAAGGAAAAAAGATAAGCTTGATTTAAAAGCTGCAAAAAAGATACTGTGTGATCCATTATATTATGGAGCACTTATGATAAAAATAGGAGATGCCGATTGTGGTATTGGCGGTGCATCATGTTCCTCAAGTGAATTCTTAAGGGCAGCTATAAAGATTATCGGTAAAAGGGAAGATCTCAGTGTTGTATCTGGTGCCATGGTAGAGATCATACCAGACTTTAAAAATGGTAAGGAAGGACAATTCATCCTGGCAGATGTTGCAATTGTCCCTGACCCCGATGAAGAAGAGTTAACTGATATAATACTTGCAACCGATGAGACGGCAACTCTGCTTTTTGAAAAAAGGCCCAATATCGCTATCCTGTATTATTCGACAAAAGGCAGCACTTATAGCAGAAGTATGGAAAGAATCGCAGATGTAATGGGGAGGGTCAGGAAGAGAAGACCAGATATAAAGCTTGAAGGGGAACTACAGCTGGATGCTGCAGTTGTTCCCGAAGTTGCCAAAATAAAAGCTCCGGATAGCAAAATCGCCGGTAAGGCCAATGCTCTTATATTCCCAAATCTACCATCTGCAAATATCTGCTGCAAAGCTATAGAAAGGTTTGCAAAAGCAAATGCTTACGGATCTATAAATCAGGGATTATTAAAACCTTATAATGATTTGTCCAGGGGATGCAGCTCAAAAGATATTTTAGTCATGTCTGCTATTACTGTTCTGCAAGCATCTCAAACGAGTACCTGATAATCTATAAGATTTAAAGTGATGGGAAGGTATTATTACACTGTATGTGCCATTAGATCAAAACTATCAATATTTCTTTAATCCACTCCTTATATCGGGGCCATCTTATTGCATACAAAAGAATTAGAGCATTAGCTAAAGTGGTTGTGAGAATGATGATTATCAAGAAAAGTGGCAGGTCTTGTCCTATTGCTGTACGCATAATGAATTGAAAGATATTAAAAGCTACAAAAAATGCCCCCAGAACCACGTTTGTTATGCGATTAGCTTTATCCGCCAGGCTAACAGTCAGAAATGCCAAAACAAAAGGGATCAGCCAGCGGCATGTCCAGAGTACTAAAACTGCGGAAACATCTCCAGAATTTATTTTAATGTATATTATTCTAAATTGAAATAAGCGGACTGGTTTTGTGTCTCCCTTAGAACAGGTAAAAAGGTAATGCAGGTTTTACTTTTATTAGGATTATCGGAAAGGTATAATATATATAGAGTTATACTCAAAACCAGAACTGGAGAAATGACAAAATCACATCGGGGTTCTACACCGGCAATGAGAAATACTGTTCTCTAGAGGTACCCCGGGTCTAGTGAGCTTTTAAATGGCATAAAATATTATCAGTATTTAGAGGAGGAAAAAATGTCAATATCAAATGAACTGAACCCGCCGTTACGGTTCCTGATGGGGCCGGGGCCGAGTGATGTCCATCCACGTGTGTTAAAGGCTATGGCCACACCGCTGATAGGCCATATGGATCCACATTTCATCCAGATCATGGATGGTATGAAAAAGATGCTCAGAAAGCTGTTTAAGACAGAGAATGACCTGACCTTTGCAGTGTCAGGTACCGGCAGTGCCGGAATGGAGACCTGCTTTGTAAATCTTTTAGAACCAGGCGATAGTGCAATGGTGTGCGTTAATGGAGTATTTGGTAACAGGATGTGTGATAATGTGGAACGCTGCGGGGCAGAACTGACCAGGGTGGATGCTCCCTGGGGAAAGCCGATTGAACCGGCAAAGGTGAAAGAAGCCCTGAAAAAATGCAATCCCAAGCTTGTAGCAATCGTCCATGCTGAGACTTCAACAGGTGTTCTGCAGCCGCTTGAAGAGATCAGCAGGATCGTCCACGATGCTGGAGCCTTGTTCCTTGTCGATACCGTAACTTCTCTAGGAGGTGCGGATGTAGAGGTAGATAAGTGGGGTATAGATGCAGTATACAGTGGTACCCAGAAATGTTTAAGCATACCTCCCGGACTTGCACCTGTTTCTTTTAGCCCCCGGGCCCTGGAGGTACTTGATCAGAGAAAAAACAAAGTGCAGAGCTGGTATCTGGATCTATCCATGATAAGGCAGTATTGGGGTGGTGCCAAGCGGGTATATCACCATACTGCACCGATTTCCATGAATTACGGCCTATATGAGGGTTTGAGGATCATATTTGAAGAAGGGCTTGAAAAGCGTTTTGACCGCCATCAAAAAAATCACCTGCTTCTCCGTGATGGACTTGAAGATATAGGATTTTCTTTTCTAGCTGACCCACAGTTCAGATTACCGATGCTAAATGCTGTCAACATCCCTGATGGAGTCGATGATACCAGGATAAGGGGTGAACTGCTGGAAAGGTTTAATATTGAAATAGGTGCCGGTCTGGGTGATTTTTCCGGTAAGATTTGGCGGATAGGCCTAATGGGAGAGAGCAGTACGGAAAATCATGTCAATATTCTTCTGTCAGCACTGAAGAAAATAATTTAATCTGTACTATCAAATTAGTAAATGTAGAACAAATATTAACTTATGGAGGATTCACAATGAAAGACCTAGCAAAAGAATTGATCCAGATATCAGGGAAAAAATATGTGATAGTGCCGGATATGCCAGAATATTATGCATATACTTTCGGAGATGCCACGCTGTACCGTTCCAAACCAGATGTAATCGTCTATCCTGCAAACTCCTCAGAGGTCCAGGACATAATAAAACTGGCCAATAAAAATAATATACCAGTAGTGGCCGGTGGAGGAATGACTGGATTGTCTGGCGGTGCAGTTGCAAATAAGGGGATCCTGCTTAACCTGAAACGGATGGATTCTATCAAGTCAATAAATGCAATCACCAAAACAGTAGTTGCAGAACCCGGCATTACATGCGGCAAGCTAAATGAGGAATTAAAGAAATATGGCCTCACTATTCCTGTTGCACCTGCCTCACAATTTGTATCCAGCCTGGGGGGCAATATTGCCCAGGCTGCAGGCGGTACCCTCGGTATGTCTAAAGGTACTTTCAAGCATTATCTATTGACCCTGGAAATAATTGATGGAAAAGGCGACAAATTCTGTACCGGCACAGCATTTACCAAACAAAGTACCGGTCCTGACCTGACTGCATTATTTTTATGTTCTGAAGGAACCATGGGAATAATAACGGAAGCAACCCTTCGCTGTGAATTTCTGCCTGAGGATATATGGACTGTCCGATGCAGTTTTTCTGATGAGTCAGTGCTGCAGACGATTCACGAAGAAGTAGTTAAAAATCATATCGATCTATATTCATTTGAATATATGGACCCTCGAATGTACTCGTGTTTTCATAGTGAAGGCAATAATATGTTATTGTTGCTGCAGACTGCCGGGTCCGTACATGATGCAGAAAGGCAGATGAAAAAACTGGTTGATGTCTTAGAAAAATTAAATCCAATAGAACTTGCCTTTACCAATGATCCTGTAAAAACTAATGAGCTTTATGCTGAGCGAAGCAATGCACTGGGTGCTATAGGAAAAGCTGACTATAATAAACCTATCCTCATCCAATTCGACCCTGTTATTCCACTGCAAAAATTTACACTCGGTGTTAAAAAGATGAGGGAACTCGCAGAACGTGAAGGCCTTGATATTATTATTTACGGCCATGCAGGTGATGGGAACCTGCACCCGACTTTCATTGTAAGGGATAAAATTGAAGAAAAGATGAAGGCCAGAAAAGTCATCAGGGAGTATGATGCCTGGATTGAAAAGGAAGGTGGATGTTTCAGTGGCGAACATGCCGTAGGCTTTTTCATGGGCCGAAATAAGAATGAACTAAGACCTGATGTAGCTCATTATTTGAAAGTAATAAAATCAGCCTTTGATCCCAAAGGTATCTTGAATCCGGGAAAGATAGTCGATATTGAAGAAGGCTCTATGGAAATTACCCCAATTTTAGAAAAGTATCAAAATATTGGGAAACTGGCATCCTTATGTGCTAAATGCCATTTGTGCAAGAATGACAGCCCGCTTTTTGCTGAAGAACCCTATGAACATAATACCATAAGGGGCAGGATTTCCATGATCGATGCTGCTTGTCGTGGTGGGGTAAAGTTTCCAGCAATAAAGCCATTTATCACAGAAATGGCTCCCTGGGCTGAGAATATGAACTGTCCCACTTATATGAAGGATAAAATAGGTGAATTAATAGAACTTAGTTTAAAATTGGAAAATTAAACTGTAGACGACAAGCTGGAAATTTAATATCGGTATTTGGAACAATTGTATAATATTTAATTTAATGTATACAAAATAATTAAGTGTCCTTAAATGGGACGTTTTGGATGTTTCTCTGAAAAGAAGAAACAGTATAGGATTAATTTATAATAATATGAATAGTATTGCAAAGGAAAGAAAACTCTCAAACCCTGTACTTTTTTCTAAGAGAAGTTAGGTCCATTTGCTAATCAAATATTAGAATCATTTAGCACTTGATGGTGATTTGATTTCAATTATTGATAAGAAATGTGATTTGAATGATAATCATTGGCTTTAATATAGTTAATATTATTGAGCATGCAAAGTGATTTAATTCTCTTATCAACTTGAAAAGTTATAAGGTTACTGCTACAGTTTTATTCAATTATAAGCAAAAAGATGAGAATAAAATTGAGAAAAAGAATACTGTTTTTTATTAATCTTACAGTTGTAGTTCTTCTTATATTGTCTCTTAGCGGTTGCATTGTAAATGACCCGGAAATACTCGAATTTGCTGAACAATCAACTGAAAATTACCTTATTGCAATAAATAATTTAGATTATGATACATATCGAAAAGACTTTGATGATATAATGCTAAGCTCTATTCCTGAAGAAGAATTCATTAGATTTTCCACATACCTAAAAGACACAATTGGTGATTATACTCCGGGATCCAAGCAGTTTTCATATTCTTCGAACCAAAAAGGTCTTTATCTTATATTCTATACAGCTGACTATTCTTTTGAAAAGGATGTTACTATTCAGATGATTTTTGTCGAAGAAGGAGATTATTACAAAATAGGCGGTTCATGGTTTGATTCAGAAAAAATACAGGAGAATGTTTATGAATAATAAAATATTTGAATCAAGATAGTATTAATATTTTCTCTATCCATGCTGTAATATGGAAAGTGACAACTCTAGCATTGATCATCAGAGGAAAAAACGGGGAATTTGTCCCAAATGAAACATTGAAATTCAGGCAGTCAGAGGGATTTTTTACCAATAATAAAATTGTCCCGGCATGATCACTTAGGTGATTATCCATAATTATAAAGCAGGAGTATATAATTAAGATAATCAATGGAAATATAAGAGATTATTTATTGGAGTTTCCAAATTATCTTTCGATCTATATTTTTCCCATCTATTATCTTTCAGTAAGTACTATCCTTATAGACATCGGTAGTTCTATTGGTGCTTCCCCGGGGGATCTTGGCCTTATATTCACTTTCTACCCGGCCGGAGCAATTGTCGGGCAGTTGACTTCAGTATTTTACAATACAAAATTTACAAAAATGCAGATATTTTTAGTTTCCTATTTATTACTTATTCCAATTTCTATAGCTTTGAGTTTTTCCAGGTCTCTGATCATGTTCTTTATTTTATATACCATTGCGGGATATATATTAGGTGTAGTCTGGGTCCAGGCAAATGAAAATATCCTGGAATCAAAAATAAAAAATAAAGACAGACTGATGACTGTTGCCCTTACTTTTTACCCCCTCGGTGCTTTTACCGCTCCCTTTATAGCATCATTAGTAGTGAATTCTGCCTTTAATTGGCAGTTCTTATATTATATTTTAATAATCTTAATAGTGCTTATTGCAATATTGTACTATTTTCTGATGCGAAATAGAAAGGATAAGATCCTTACGGAAAAAAGGGAAAAGATCGATCTAAAAAAAATATTCCACTTACCCAAGAAGAATATCATGTTTTTATTGATCGCCCTTGGGGCATTCTTTTATAGTATTGGTGACACAAGTTTTATAATCTGGTCTCCTACTTTTTTTAGAATTGAGAGATTCTTAGATGTCAAAACTGCGGGGTATGTTATTGCGATATTCTGGATTGGTATTATAGTAGGAAGAATGGTACTTATGCCATTCTTAGGAAAAATACGTGCCAACTTACTGTTATTGATACTCACTTTATTTGCAATTATTTTTACCTCATATTCTATTTTCGCACCTACTGGAAATCAAATATTTATAGGAATGGGTCTTGCCGGGATGGGATATTCAGCATTATTTCCACTTTTCATGTCTTCGGGAAGCACGGTTTATAAAAAAGGAAAGGGAGTTTTACTTACTATCATGTATGCATCAGCTTATACGGGAAAGACTATTGCTCCTTTTCTGACCAGATTTATTTCAAGATATAATATGACTTTCTCACTTTTAATTGCTATTATTTTTCTGGGAATATCCTTAATTTTAGTCAGCACTGATATTTATTATGAAAAGAGATGACAAATATATTTTTTAGAAAGTAGTTTATAAAATTGAGATTTATGATCTAAATACTTATATCAAGGAGGAAGGAAAGGCTAATGGGTGAAAAAGACAGCTTTTTAGATTATTTGAAAGAAATACCAAATTTTCTCTCAATTTTCATTGTGCCAATATATTTTATGACAGTAACTCCTATGCTCATAGAGATGAGTAAAAGTACAGGTATAAGCTCCGGTGATCTTAGCCTTATCATTACTTTTTTTACAATAGGGCTTGTTGCTGGCCAATTAACTTCAGTCTTTTATAATAAAAAATTTAGTAAGATAAAAATAATATTGGTCAGTTATATATTTATAATCTTTCTGATCATTATATTATCATTTGTTAGCAATCTATATCTTTTCTATATATTGTATTTTTTTCTTGGATATACAGCTGGAGTGATATGGTTGCAGGCTACAAAATATATTTTAGAAAATAAGATAAATAATAAAGACAGATTGACTACTATTTTTTTGAGTTTTTATCCTATTGGAAATATGGTTGCGCCATTTATTGCATCGTCACTAATAGACAATAACCTGAATTGGAGATATTCATATTATATTATGGCCGGGATAGCGTTTATAATACTGATATCATACATGTTTATAAAAAGAGATTGGCGCGGGAAAGTCCAACATAAAGAAGAACTGATATCGATTAAAAAAATATTTGTGAATAGAAAAATCAATATTATATTTTTCCTGGGCTGCCTGCTTTTATTTTTATACTGTATTTCAGAAACAGTAATTGCTGTCTGGGCACCAACCTTTTTAAGGGTAGAAAAACTTTTTGATATCCAATTTGCAAGTCTGGCTGTATCAATATTCTGGTTGTCCTCTTTTGCCGGAAGAATGATTGTGAGCTTTTTTGCCGGTAAGATCAAAACTAATTATATACTTTTTGCATTATCAATAATCGCAATTGTATCCATGATAGTGTTTATCCCTCTAAAGACTGCTACTTCCTCTCTTATTGCTATTGGTTTTGCGGGCCTGGGTCATTCGGCTATAATTACTCTGGGAATCTCTTCGGCCAGTACAGTATATGTCAAAGGTAGGGGAATTCTAGCAAGTATAGTTTTTGCTGCAGTCAATGCTGGAGTCTCTATAGCTCCATTTCTGACGAGATATGTATCCAAATCAAGTATGACTCTATCAGTAATGCTTGCTCCAATATTTATGGGCCTGACTTCACTTGTAATAATATGGAAAATAATCTTTGAAAATAAATATCTTAAAGATGGAGAAATTCCTGGTTGAGAAGTTTATCAGAGCTTATTGTAAAAAAATAACCCTGAAATTTAATCAGGGTTATTTTTTATATTAATTGATTATAGACAGACTTTTATTTAACTACAATTTCCCAGTCTCTGTACATACCTTTTTTCCATTTTTTATCAATCATATCTCCCATTGTTGTGTTCAATAATTTAATAAAATCTTCATCAAGTATATGGCTATTGCATTGTATCAGATCCAGGTTCTGGTTAGTCTTATTTATTAGCTTTTCAAAGACTTTAAGCATTTTTACAGCCCTGAGTGACCATTTTGGATTCTCAGGATCAGGCATCCAGACAGGTCCGTCTCCCTGTTCTTTTGCCCAGCCTCTTTCAACTGTAGCAAGTTCAGCTGATTGGTCATAAGCGCTCCAGCCTTTCATGGGGACAACAAGGACAGTAGGACCTTTTGTATCATTTATTTTATTTATTATTTCTTTGGCAAAAAGTTCTGTTTCCTCAAGAGTAGGAGTTATTACAGTAACAGCAGAGTTATGGACATATGGTGCTTTTGAATCTTGATAGGACATCCTTTTCCCAGATTTATAATCATCAAGTATTTTTTGTGGAACTGACTTTAGAGGTCCATATGCACATTGTGCAAGACCTCCCGGACAGACTATCTGTGGTATGCCCACATCGCTTGCCGCAGTCAATCTCTCACCTTCCCACTCTTTGCTTATTCCATAGATGCTGTCAAAATAAATATTACTGATTTCACCTATGGTGATGTCATAGATTGCGGAGATAAGGCCAGACCTTATTAAATCCTCCATAGTAGCTCCTGTGCCGACCTGATGTATAATTATAGTGTCCCAGCCTTTTTCCTGGATATAATCAATGCATTTCATTACTGCAGGGGTCGTTGTACCATATGCTGTAAGAGCTGCCAGTGGTTTAGTCTTCCTGCTTATTTCTCCCACCTTTGCCATACCAACTACACTAGCAACTGCATTTGCTATGATCTTTGCTGTTACTCTATTGATGCCCTTTTCAGATATAGGATTTGAGATGTATATATCTTTACTTCCAAGCCATACACTTACATCTCCGGCAGCACACGTGGAGAGCATTACTTTTGGGACACCGATCGGAAGGGCGCGCATTATCATAGTCGCTACCGAACTTCCAACAGAACCTGCCCATGAAATGACACCATCTACTTTGCCCTCATCAAATAGTTTCATGATCTTTATTGCTCCGGCTTTTCCAACAATTTGTATAGCTTCAGTTCTGGATGCTTTAAATACATCTTCTTTCTTGGTACCGGTTTCCCCTAAGATTTCAGAAAGGGAAATATCTGCCCATCCCACTTCAGCCCCAAGGCTAAGTTCCATTATCTGTGAAGTCGCACCAAGTCTTTTTGCTTCTTTGGCAAGATACTTTATTTCATCACCCTTTGTATCAAGGACTCCCATACAAATTATATTTGGTTTTTTATCATTCATATTTAATCCCTCTCTTATTTATTAAATGACACATTCTTATAGTCTTTGGTTATTTCAAGGACTGCTTTTTCAATCGGCATTCTCTCTGCAGCTGAGCCTCCGGTAAATCCCTGGGCATCTGTATTTTTATAAATATACTCCACTTCCTTTGGACCTTCAATCGGACCTCCATGGGCAAAAAGAATAACATCCTTATTTACTTTTCTAGCAGCATCAAAAATATTTTGACTCATTTCTGCTGCTTCATCCAGGGAAAGAGTTGTCTTTGCGCCTATCGAACCTCCCTTGGTAGAACCAACATGAGAAGCGAGAACATTAGCTCCAGCCTCAGCTAGAACTGTGGCTTCTTCTGGTGTAAAAGCATAAGAAAAAGTAAACATATTCAATTCTTGTGCTATAACTACTACATCAATCTCATTTTGGAAACCCATTCCAATATTCTCTATTTGCTCGCTGAATTCCGGACCGTATAATTTACTTATAAAAGGGTTGATGCCAGAAATTCCCAAATCCCATAGTTTTTGCAGATGTTCCTTATGTGGAAGTAATGGATTCTGGACTCCCGAAAGTGAGATCACGGGGACTTCCTTTACAATAGGCAATATTTCTTTTGCAAGATCAAAGACGATCTGGTTAATATCAGCAAATGGTAAAAAAGCAGCCAGTGAACCCTGTCCTTTCAAACGCCAGTAACTGGTAGGAGATATGCAAATGAGATCTGAACCACCTTGTTCTTGGAATTTAGCTGAAATTCCCATGCCACAATTTGGCATAAATAGGGGTTTCCCCCTTTTTATTTCAGACTGCAACCTTTCCACTATTTCCTGAGCTGTGTATCTTTTTGCCATTATGACCATCCCCTTCCATTTTCTCTTTTAATAAAATGGTTTTTATACTTTACAGCTTAAATAATTTATTAAATATCTTTTTAAAAGATAGAATACTATTTTCTCTGGTTTCTGTTGCATTTCTGAAGTTTAAAACTGCAATTTTAACTTTGTTGGGAAATATAGACAATTTTTATAGTTAGAACTGATTATTATACACTAAAATGACATAATTTACAAAAAAGTTGACAATAATTATTAAAATGATAAAATATAATAGCATACATATACTGGTTATTAGTTTTTTTAAAACACAAATAATATATCCAAACATATAATCTCATCAATTTTAAATGCTTTTTTAAAAAAAATATTCAAGGGAGGGGGAATAAAAGATCTTTCAAAGGATTTTTCAATGAAATAACTTGAAAGGAGGGATTAGAAAGTATTTATGGGATTTATTTTCAGTAATAAAGAAGGGATTTTTAATATTGGGAGTAAATCTGTAGCTATTATTATTTTTTGATTAAAAAGATAGGAGGCTACGATGAAAAAGTCATTGATTTGGATGCTTATCGTAATATTTATTTTATCCCTTACTGTAGCTGCTAGTGCTTGTAAAGCCGAAGCAGCAGCTCCCGCCGAAGCAGCAGCCGAAGAAGCAGCTGAAGGAGATATGCCTTATGCTGGAAGAACACTGAAAATACATTGGGCTGTTTTTTCACCAGCTGATGCACTTCAGACAATATCTGATGATGTGTTTACTCCATTGACAGGAATAGAAGTAATTGTTGAACAAACTCCATGGTCAGATTTTACTGCAAAATATAATGCAGAGATGATCGCTGGTGGGGATGCCTGGGATATTATAGTTGGTGACAGCCAGGATGTTGGTAATGGTGCTGTTAATGGACACTATATCGATCTCACTTCTTTTGTTAGTGATAATGGAGTTGCAGACATATTTACACCAGCAACATTATCTTCATTTGGTGAGTATCCTGCAGGGTCTGGTAAATATTTTGGTATACCTGTACTAACTGACCCGACTCATTTTGCTTACAGAAAGGACCTTCTGGAAGAAGACGAAGAACTAGCAGCTCAATTTATGGATATTTATGGATATGATCTTGGTGTTCCTACTTCATGGGATATGATGATAGATATTGCTAATTTCTTTAATGATAATGTTGAAGGGATGTATGGTATTGGTGTTTATGGAGATAATGGGTATGATTCCCTGAATATGTTTGGTGAAACTGCAATATGGTGTTATGGTGGTGACATAGGTGACTTTGACACAATGCAAGTCGAAGGTATATTAAATAGTCCTGAATCAGCGGCAGGCATTGAAGCATACCGTGAATTATTCCTAACCACTCCTCCTGGACATGGTACTGCATTCTTTGAAGAAAATAATAATGTTTTCTTAACTGGATTGGTTCCAATGGTATTTAACTATACCGCTACATTCCCAGCCCTGCTGAACAAAGAAACAAACTCTTATTATGATGATACAGGTTACTTCATGACTCCTCCGGGACCAAATGGTGACCAGTTTACTTCTCTTGGCGGCCAGGGCGCAAATGTAATTTCTTATTCTGCTAATCAGGATATTGCAATTGAATGGTTGAAATGGTGGATATTGGATGATACTCAGAGGCTCTATGCCACATACCCGGGAAGTTTTAATGGCTCATATGCTATATTAGATGATCCTGACTTCCCGACTGCAGGACCTATTAACCAGATCGCAATTGACTCAGTCTCAATCTTAAAAGACTGGTGGAATGTACCTGAATACGCACAGACCATCAGGTCTTTTGCAGATGCAGTTGGTAAATATGTAATTGGTGGCGAAGGAACTGCACAAGAAGCTCTGGATAAGGTAGCTGCAGAGTGGACACAGGTATTTACAGATGCGGGATATCTTGAATAAATAATTGCTAATTATTCCAAATGCTAGAAGCTTATGCCCTCCATTTTTAAAGTGGAGGGCATAAGAAAAGATGTATAAAATTATTGAAGAGGCAGTTTTTAAATTATGAATAATGTATTAAATAAGGATGGAACGGATAATACTCTGGTATATAAGGGATTAAGGGATGTAGCAATCCTAAGACTATTTATTTTTCCCACCATCATCTTGCTAGTAGTCATCAATATATTTCCCCTCTTTTGGTCTCTGTACTTGAGTTTTACGAAATATTCAGTTTACACAAAACAATCCCCTGTATGGATAGGTGCCCAAAATTATGCAAATATATTGACCAACCCTGACTTCTGGCAGCAATTTTCTACTACCGCTTATTTTGTATTAATAGTAGTTACTGCGGAGCTGATACTCGGTTTTGGAATGGCATATCTTTTGCACCAAAAATTTAAAGCCAGAGCATTCTATATTACTATGCTTGCTGTGCCAATGATGATGTCTCCTGCACTGGTAGGAATAAGCTGGAAATATATTTATAATCCCAGCTGGGGAGTAATCAACTGGTTATTCAGGCTGGGGCCAGTAGACTGGATATCAAACCCTAATATTAATCTATATTCTGTTGCGATTGTAGATATATGGATGTGGACACCTTTTATAATGTTGCTCTCTATTGCGGGATTATCTGCAATTCCTGATTACCTTTATGAAGCGGCAGAAATTGACAGGGCATCAGGATGGTTTAAGTTCTGGAATATAACTATTCCAATATCACTCCCACTCCTTCTTATTGCACTTATCTTCAGGACTATGGAAGCTTTTAAGACATTTGACATTCCGATGAGCATCACAGGAGTTGGCGCTATATCACCTAAACTTCTGGCCCTAAGATTATATGATCTTGCTTTCTATAGATGGGACACAGGGGTGTCGTGTGCAATGGCCTATATATTATTATTTATCGTAATAGCCATTACTAATATTTATGTAAGATTCCTTAATAAAATGCGGCAATAAGTCAATTTTAAGTTGATAAAATAATAATGGAGATGTTAATAAAGAGGACATAAAATGGCAAAGAGATTTAGAAGCAATAAAAAAAGCAAAGCAATTCCGGTAGTGCTGCAGGTGGTGATTGTTACTTTATTGATCATCTACATGCTTCCTGTAATTTATATGGGTATTACTTCGTTTAAACCCTGGAAGGATGTATTTCAAATTCCGCCAACATTTAATTTTGAACCAACTATCGCAAGTTATGTAAGACTATTCTATGAGACACGCGACTACCCTACTGGGACAGAACCGACAGCTGAAGAGATCGCTGCTATGGATTGGAAAGACAAGCTAATGTGGGAACAGACCAACCAGAAGACAAGCGGATTTAGCGAAGGCCCAAGGAAATTCTTAAATAGTATAATAATCAGTATTACCAGTACTTTTTTCAGTGTTCTATTAGGGACTATAACCGCCTATGCGCTTTCAAGATTCAGGATGAAGGGTAAAAACGACTTGATGTTCTTTATACTATCTACAAGGTTTTTGCCTGCAGTGGTAGTGACAATACCTTTATTCTTAATGTTCAGAATTGTAAATCTCACCGATACTCATTTGGGTTTGATTCTCCTTTATGTAGCTTTTAATCTTTCTTTTTCCACATGGGTAATGAAAGGATTTATAGATGATATACCTATAGAATATGAAGAAGCAGCATTGGTGGATGGTTTTACAAGGATGCAGGCATTTAGAAGGGTTGTATTACCCCAGGCTGCAACCGGAATAGCAGCTACTACTGTATTTTGCTATATATTCAGCTGGAACGAGTATGCATTTTCGCTGATTATGACATCAAGGGTAGCTCAAACCGGAACAGTATACATACAGGGCATAAAAGGTTCTCTGGGAATTGACTGGGGTGCTATTATCGCCGGATCATTCCTGTTCTTTATACCAGTTGCAATATTTACCTTTTTGATGAGAAATTATCTACTTGCCGGTATTACTTTTGGAGCTATTAGAAAATAATAAGTTTTATTAATAATGTAATTTAAAAATTGAAGATTTTACCAGAGGGATGAAATGAATAAAATGTTCACTAGAGAAGAAGTTATTGAAAAATTAAAGAAATCAATAATAACTAAAAAATCTATCCTTCTCGCAAGCGCAGGAGATGGTTTTACTGCCAAACTTCTTGAGAGAGGTGGAATTGATTTGATAGGTGTTTATAATACTGGTGTTTACCGCCATTATGGAATAGGGTCACTGGCGGGACTTCTCCCTATTGGAAGAAATAACCAAATGGTCATTGATTATGCACCAACAGTTATACAGAGATTAAATGAGACTCCGATTGTAGCGGGTTTCTGTGCACAAGATCCTGCAACCTTATGGAAGCCATTGTTCAGGCAGATCAAGGAAATGGGAATAATCGGTATACAGAACTTTCCTACTGTCGGTCTGGTTGATGCAGACTCTGTTTTCAGGCAGAATTTGGAAGAATCTGACCTGGGTTTTTATAAAGAAGTGGAGATGTTAAAGCTAGCGCATGATATGGGATTCTTAACAGTAGGGTACTGTTTTACACCGGATGAAGTGAAAACGATTGCAGGTGAGGCCCAGGTTGATATAGTTGCCGTACATTGCGGTTGCACTACTGGCGGTATGACGGGTGTTAAATCAGTCATGACTATAGAAGATGCGATCAAGACTACAAATGACTTTATAGAAATTGCCAGGGAAGTAAGACCAAAAGGTGATTTTATGGTTATTACCCATGGGGGACCAATGGATACAGTTGAGAATTCTGCTAAGGTACTGGCTGGAACAGAAGCTGTCGGTTATACCTGTGGCTCAAGCCTGGAGAGGACATCCATTGAGCCAGTATTAGTAAAGGCAACCCAGGAATTTAAAAATATGGACATCAATGTTCCGGATTGGATGAATATTTAGATTCTCTGTAAAGCATAATGGCAATTGATTTATCTTGGAGACTGGAGATGTAGTTAATGGCAACGATTGAAATAAAAAATATGATAAAAAAATATGGTGACCTGACTGCGGTTAACAATCTCAATCTTACCATACACGATAAAGAGTTCTTAGTTTTGCTGGGTCCGTCCGGCTGTGGAAAAACTACCACACTTCGTTCTATTGCGGGCCTTGAAAATATTGACGAAGGTGAAATTTGGATTGACGGCCTAAGGGTTGATGGCATAAGAGGATCAGATAGGGACATTGCATTTGTTTTTCAATTATATGCCTTATATCCCCACCTTACTGTGTATTCTAATATGTCTTTTCCCTTAAGGGCGCAGGGCATGAATAAAGGTGAGATCAAAGCAAGGGTAAGCGATGCTGCAAAGCTACTTAAAATAGAGCATATAATGGATAAAAAGCCCCGTGCTTTATCCGGTGGCGATATGCAGAGAGTGGCTATTGGAAGAGCAATAGTAAGAAGACCGAAAGCATTTTTAATGGATGAGCCTATCGGAACCCTGGACACACATTTCAGGGAACAAATGAGAACAGAACTTAGGAGGTTGCATATTGATATTGGAGCAACCACTGTATATGTTACCCATGACCAAACCGAAGCTATGTCTATGAGCGATAAAATTGCTATTATGGATAAGGCTGTATTGCAGCAAGTCGGTACACCGATGGAGGTATATAATAATCCTATAAATCTTTTTGTGGCAAACTTCATCGGAAGTCCCGGGATGAACTTTTTAAAATGCAAATATTATAGAGAAAATGGAAAGGTAGGAATAAAGCTTGATTCCAGCAAAGAAATTATTGAGTTTCCTAAAGAAAAGATAGGCAAGTTGTTTAAAGAGGATAAGCTTTCTAGTGATCTAATGCTCGGAATAAGATTTGAAGATATTAGTGTGACTTCAAAAAAGAGAAATGGTGATTTACAGGGTAAAGTATATGTATTTGAGAAGGTAGGACCTTATAATATTATCGATATAGAACTTGCTGGTGACATTTTAAAAGCCAAGTCTGCAGCAATGTTTAAACCCGAGATAGGTTCAAAAGTGTGGTTTAAATTTAATATGGATAGGGTACACCTTTTTGATGTAAAGACTGGTAGTGCAATAACCAATTCTAAATAATACAGGAGGATTATAGGGTGTCGAGTGTAAGAATAAAATCAGTAACAAAGAAATATAAAGACGTCACTGCTGTTAATAAGATGGATCTAAGTATAAATGACGGTGAGTTTTTTATTCTGCTTGGGCCCAGCGGAGCTGGAAAGACAACCACATTGAGGCTTGTCTCTGGTTTGGAAACGCCTGATGGAGGAGAAGTGTTTATAGATGAAGTAGTAGTAAATAATATACCTCCTGCATTAAGGGATGTAGCTTTTATTTTCCAACACTATTCACTATATCCAAATCTGACTGTAAGGCAGAACTTTGAGTTTCCGCTAGAATCCAATATAAGAAAAGTATCTGAAGATGAGAAAAATAAAAAAGTTAAAGAAGTAGCAAAAACACTTCATATTGACCACCTTCTGGACAGAAGAGTAGATAAATTAAGTGGTGGTGAGATGCAGAGAGTCTCCATAGGCAGGGCTATTGTCAGAAGTCCTAAAGTCTTTCTAATGGATGAGCCGCTTTCAAACCTTGATGCAAAGCTAAGGGAAGAGATGAGGGCCGAACTTAAAAGATTGCAGGTCGATATGGGCTCCACTATCTTTTTTGTTACGCATGACCAGATCGAAGCTATGACTATGGGTGATAGGATTGCAGTTTTAAATAATGGTAAAATCCTGCAAATAGGGACACCAGAGGATATTTATAATGATCCAGGGGACCTTTTTGTTGCACAATTGGTGGGAAGTCCGACTATCAATATTTTTGAACCTGTTGTAGATGAGAAAAATATCATAATTGAACAAAACCACATAGATTATATACCTAATGAATCTCAGAAAAAGTTTCTTGCTGATTATAAAGGGAAACAGGTTAATCTATGTATAAGACCTGAAGATATTATTTTAAGCAGGACTAAAAATAAAGGGGATAATTATATATGTGAAGTATATATTGTTGAAAATATGGGAATGGAAAATATAATCAGCCTTAAGTCTGACAAAGTTTTATTTAAAGCTTTGACCCCTCCCACTTTTGAGGTAAAGGTTGGAGAGAAGGTAAATGTTAGTTTTAAAAAAGAAATGATCTATTTCTTTAACAAAGATACAGGTAAACGTATTAACTGATTAGAAGTTATAAATAGTTAATCCATAGTGAATGGGAGAATAAATTGGTAGCTTTTATAATAAGTTTTATTGTTCTTGCTATTATAATTATCGTTTTATGGAGATTTAAATGGAAAGCACGTTTTCTTCCTACCTTAACTATGATAATTATGATAGCTGGGATTATTGCGCTCAGCCAACCCTGGGTCGCATTCTTATACCATTATGGTCTTGCCATATTAATGGTTGGAGTCATTGGTTATATATTTGTCAGTCATTTCGAGTGAAACATTACTGTAATTTAAAGAAATGTTTGTTTTATTTCAGATTTTTCTAATCTAGACCAATTCTTTTTTCATATATTTACATAAGGTTTATGGAAGGTTTTTGAATGGATACTGGAGAAAGACGAGGAGCTGTAGTGGATGTAGTTAATGAACTGGAAGAAGTGACCATTGATTTTCTTAAGAAAAGGTTCAATGTCTCAAAATCTACTATATACAGAGATCTCATGATTTTAAATAGTGAAGGTGGCCTTAGAAAAACCAGCAAGGGAGCGATCAAGACTGAAGAGTTTTTAATTGAGAATGATTCCTACTTTGCTAATGGATTAAAGGTAAAAAATATTGAGAAAGCTGCTATTGCAAAAAAAGCTCTTGAATATGTAAAAAATGATGAGTCGATTATATTGGATGCCGGAACTGTTAATTTTATGCTTGCGAAAGAATTAAAAAAATCTGATTTTTTTGACCTGACCATAATAACAAATAATATAATAACTCAACTGCTGCTGGTAAAAAATCGAAACTTAAGGGTAGTTGCTCCAGGGGGACTTATTATGGAAGGTTGTTATTCGGCCCTTGGAGATTTTATCGAAAGTATGCTGGAAAAGATGAAGGTCGAAAAAGCATTTATTACGACAAAAGGGATTTCCCTGGATGGCCAGATGACTGAATTTGAATTTAGTGAAAGCAAGATAAAGCAACTGTTCATTAAAAGGGCCAAACAGAAAATACTCATGGTCAATAGCAGCAAGTTTGGAAGAATGGGCATTTATAATGTAGCTAATGTCAGGGATTTTAATGTATTGATAACCGATTCAGGAATAAAAAAAGAATATCTTGATATGTTGGAAAAGAGCGATATTGAAGTCATTATTGTGGACCACTGATTTGTGATTGTTTCTAATAAGATTCTGGTAAATTAAAATTGTTTTTAGAGCCTCTCTTTTGTATTATCAATAAAAATAAGAATATATTTTTGTATAAAAACATTGCTAATATCTCTGGCGGCTGGATCCAATAGTTTCTAAAAATTAGAATCGGTTAAATAAAAGGTATAAAATGATTATCGATATCCATACTCATCTATGGCCCAAGTCAGAAATCACAGAGTATTTAGTAGAATATCTCCAAAAAAGATGTATATGGGATGAGTGGTATACGGCACTGACTACAGAGGGTCTTCTGCGGGTTATGGATGATAATGATATTGATTTAAGTGTTGTTTCAGCTGTTGGGCTAGGCCTGAATACAAAAAATGACTATCTTGAAAATATAAATCATTATGTCATGAATGAGATTAAAAAAGCTCCGGAAAGGCTAATAGGTTTTTGTGTTGTCGATCCATATGGAGGTAAGCGATCTGTGCAGTTTTTAAAGAGATATATAGAAGAATATGATTTTAAAGGCCTGAAATTGCATCCGTCTATCCAGTCTTTTTTTCCAAATGATAAAAGAACATATCCACTTTATAAGACCATGGAGGATTATGGATTGCCCGTACTATTTCATTCGGGTGCAATAGGGATAAAACCGTTTAGGGACAAATATTCAAATCCAGTACATCTAGATGATATTGCATGTGATTTTCCAGAATTAAAAATAATAATCGGCCATGCTGGGAAAATATGGCATGCAGAGACAGCAATGCTTCTAAGAAAGCATAATAATATATTTGCTGATATATCCGGAAATATCGGACGTGATGAAAAATATAGAGCGAAGACCCTTGAACATTTTTTATTCCTGGCGAAAACTTATGCAGGGGCCCTGGATAGGGTTTTATTTGGAACTGACTACCCTCTATTTTTTCAAGAAGAGACTCTTAAAGTACTTGAAGAGGCAATAGTTTGCCTTAATAAGAATAACCCGGATTTTATTATTAATAAAGATTTAGCAAATATTAAATTCAGGAATGCAGAAAAATTGTTAGATATCAGTATTAGTAGGAGGTAAAGATGGCCATAAGATATTCTCGCTCTCAGGTAGTGGAAAGATTAGATAAGGAAATTAAAGGCGGTCAGTCAATCTTTATGTTTGGTGCCGGTACTGGATTAACAGCAAAGTGTGCAGAAATCGGCGGTGCTGATCTGATTGGATTATATTCAACAGCATTTTTCAGGATGCAAGGAGTTTCATCACTGATGGCCTGGCTGCCATATTCGAATGCAAACGAGGAGCTTGTCCATTATGCAAGATTTATTCTACCTATAGTCAAAGAAGTACCATGCATAGCCGGAATAGGTGCCCATGATCTATCTGTAAATCTTGAGGATTTTATCGATAAAATAATGGATATGGGTTTTTCAGGGGTTAGTAATGAGCCCTTCGTAGGAATATATGGCAAAGATTTTGGACAAATGCTAAATGATGCTGGAATAGGGTTTAATAAAGAAGTTGAAATGATTAAGGTTGCAAGGCAAAAAGATATCTTTACCCTGGCATGGGCTTTTGATCCTGAAGAGGCAATTAGCCTGGCTGAAGCTGGAGCGGATGTTGTAGGGGCCATGATAGGACTTACCTCCGGTGGATTGAGTGGAGCTAAAAAAACGATCAGTCTTAAACAAGCAACAAAAGATGTCCAGGAAATATACCTTGCTGCTAAAAATATTAATCCACATATCATGGTCATTACTCACGGCGGTCCTTTTAAGGATGTTGAAACTGCCAGCTATTCAATAAAAAATTCAGGTGCTGTGGGGTATGCATCAGGTTCCAGCGGGGAAAGGATGCCAACTGAAAAAGCTGTTGTAGATATAACCAAAGGATACAAGAAAATAGAACTATAGTATTATTTATCTTAAAATAATAATAGTTTAATGAAATATGAATAAGAAAAAAATTGGTCGAGGGATTTACCTTTATCCATTGCCAACAGTAATTGTGGGATCCATGATTGAAGGTAAATCTAATTTTAACACCATATCGTATTGTGGTGTTGTTCAGAGCAAGCCTCCAATGATCGGGATATCAATGGATAAGAAAAGACTTACCTGGCAGGGTATTACTGAAAGTGGAAGTTTCAGTGTAAATATCCCGGGTGAAAAACAGCTAATGATAGTTGATTATATCGGAACATATTCTGGTAAGAAGATCAATAAATCCGATCTATTCGAAATATTTTTTGGAGAACTGGGAAATGCTCCCATGATAGAAGATTGTCCCGTTAACCTTGAATGCAGGGTACTTAAAAGAATGGATTTTGGCGGTAAAAACAGTTTTATTGTCGGGGAAGTCATTGAAGCTTACTGTGATAATGATTGCATGAATAATGGCATCCCTGACCTGGAAAAGATCAAACCTATACTTTTTACACGGGAAGACCTAAAATATTGGTCCACGGGAAATTTTCTTGGTAAAGCTTTAGAAATTGGAAAAAAATATCCCTGGGGCCCTAAATAAAATATTAGAGAAAATAAGAGGAAAAATGTGTAAGAAAAAAATAATCTTTTTTGGAACGCCCGCTTGGGAACTGACGAGCCGGCATTTAAAAGTTTTTATTGAAAATGAAGCCAATATTGTTGCATTTGTAGAAGCTGATGTGGAGAACATATCCACAACCGTCACCAAGGAAGATCCATATGAAAATATAAGAAGTGCAGCAAAAAGACTGAATATTCAGACTTATTGCCCAAAAACGATGGATGATCCTGATTTCATAAAGTATTTAAAAAGTTTTAATGCAGACATATTTGTAGTATGTGGTTTTCAATTTTACCTTACCAAAGAAATCCTGGACATTCCTCCACTGGGTTCAGTAAACTTTCACAGTTCTCTCCTACCAAGGCATGCCGGTATGCATCCTGGGTTTTTTACAATTTATTATGGAGATAAGAGATCAGGAATGGTCATTCATTATATGGATGCATGCATTGATACAGGAGATATATTATATCAGTCTAATGTCCCGGTATTATCCGATGATACAATTGGCGATCTTTACGATAGGATCTGGGATTCAAGCGAAGGTTTAATAGAGAAGTTCTTGAAAGATCTTGACGAGGAGTCTCTACCAAGGCAGCTGCAGGATATGACAAAATTTTTCTATAATTATGAACTTTCCGAAATAGATTTTGAATTAGATTTCAGGCAGCCGGCAGATGTTTTGTAAGAAGAATAAAAATGGGACCAGGAAATTTTTATTTTATTTATAAGAATCTAAAATATTATGTATCTGAGATTTCTATATTAAAAGAACAAGAGACTGGAAGGAATTACCAATTAAGGGAACCTTTTATTTATAAAGGTATGTTGACTTTCATAACTCCCAGGAATTATTTGCAAATAAATAAGGCAATTAATGATGGTCAGGAAATAGACCCCGTATCACTTGTAAAAAGTATATAATTAGAGGAGGTACCCTTGGTATTTGTGGCTACAATTATAATTTCTGTTAAGGAGGTTAAAAATGGCTGTAAGGTATAATGCAAAAGAAGTGTCAAATAGACTTAGAAAAGAAATTAAGGCTGGTCATCCATTATTTATGCCTAACTGTGGAATGGGCATATCCGCAAAATTCCAAGAGAAGGGGGGCGCAGATTTAATTTGTATCTCATCAACCAGCTGGTGGCGAATGAAAGGTTTGGGCTCGTTAGCGGCCTTTCTCCCATACGGCGATTGTAATCAAATAATATTTGAACTGGCAAAAGAGATCCTGCCCAATGTTAAGGAAACTCCGGTTATTTCAATTTCTGGTCCTCATAATCCACTGCTGGAACATAGAGAACATTTAAAGAAATTGTGGGATATGGGTGTTTCTGGCATAAATCCACTACCTTCAGAACTCTACGATCAAAGTTTCAGAGATCAGATTGAACATATTGGTATGGGTTGGAGCCAGGAGGTAGAATTCATTAGAGTTGCTCATGAAATGAACATGTTTACTTTTGGCTATGCCTCAAATCCTGGTGAAGCAACTGATTTAGCGAATGCCGGCGCTGATATTGTTGGATCACATCTTGGGGCTACAAGAGGCGGGGATATTGGTGCTAAGACAAAACTTACTTTAGAAGGATCGGCAGAACTAAGTCAACAGATATTTGATGCTGCAAAAAAAATAAGAAAGGATGTAATATTATTTGCTCATGGAGGACCGATGGAGGATCCAGTAACGGTGGAATATATTTTAAAAAACACAGATGCACATGGTTTTACGGGGGGCTCAGCAGCTGAGAGGATTCCAATTGAAAGAGTAATTTTAGAAACAACGAAGGCTTATAAGAGCATACCTATCAGGAAAATATAGAGAATTTTTTGATCCTCCCCTGAACATTTCCGCTTTTTCCGGTCATAAGGAGGACATATTAATGTTTCCTACTTCTTGAAACTCTTTCGCTTATATGAAAACAAAAATCTTCTATATTGCTTAGATCTCATTAAAATAATCTTCTGATGGATGCAAAAATTATGTAAGCTTCCACTTCATGCTGCCTTCATTTTTCCTGACGTCCCTTAAGGCTTGTTTTGCTTCTTTTTCGTAAGTTGTACGACCAACAGCTTTTTGTCTTATAAGAAGTTCGACACAATTATCACAGGCAATACACCAGTTGACATCATCAGGTTTTCCCTCAATAAGTTTTTTGGGCATATAACAATCAGCCAGAGTCTGTCTACCTATTGCAATCATATCACATACTCCGTCTGAAATATTTTTATTGCCCCAATAGGTTATAGACTTTTGTTCCTTTGGTACTTGAGGTTGAAGATTATTTACACCATCTCTGAATATTGAATATGCAGAACCAATAACTACTATTTCTGGATCAAGACTATCATTCACTATCTTCTGGAAAGTATAGTGCAGATATACCTGATCAGGTATTCTCCTATCAGGTTGAGACAAAGCCAACGTAATGGAAGGGCATCCGGCAGACACCATTACGAAGTCAGCCCCTCTTTTCTGAAGTCCTTTTACCAGTTCTACTGGTTCTTTATAGTCAATAATTGCTGTATCAGGTCTTGCAGAACCAAATCCCCCCGGAATCCCTCCCAGAATGAAATCTTTGAACCGATTATAAAATTAGGATCATCGATCTCCTTTGCCATTCTTTCATAACCATCAAAAGCAAATTTGGCCCTGCTTTCAAATGGCCCACCATATTTTCATTTCCTGTCATTATAAGGTCTTAGAAGCTGTGTCCCGAGATATCCATGATATATCTTAAAGTCCACACCATCAGCATCACACTCATGGGCGATCTTTGCTCCAAGAATAAACTGGTCTAGAATTTTTTCTATATCTTCTTCACTGAGTAATTCTTCTCCAAAATCTGCACGAGGTTTCACAGTAACTCTTTTAGAAAAATCTGGATGACTAATTTCCCCAGAATGTGTAAGCTGCCAGATGAAGACCGCCTTATCATTTATCTTCTTCATCTCCTTCATAAATTTCTTCAAATCCTTTTCATTATTCGGTGTTACGCTAAGTTGATTAAATCTTCCTCTGCTCTCCCTGGTAACAGTTATTGTTTCCAGGTCTATAAGTCCCGCGCCTCCTTCAAAGTACTTTGCATATCTCTCATAAGTCCTTTTGGCCGGATTTCCATTATCGTCTGCATCGTTGCACTCCATTGCATTAATAGCAATGCGATTAGGTTCAGAGAGATTGCCTATTTTAATCGGTTGAAAGAGCATATCTGTTTTATCAACCACTTGAATTCCCCTCCTAATTAGATAACAACTATCATAGTAATATATGATTGTATTAAGTAAAATTTTATTATTCTGAGAGATTTAGTAAATACAAGTATTTTTTTAGGAATGGTTAAGCATTCTCTTCTAGTTTTCTCTAGAGAATAAATGTAATGAATTCCTTTCTCATCTGCTAGGTGTGACTTAAGATTATTTATTAGAGGTTTTATTAAGTAATTAATATTCTTATAGCATTTCTCGCCAATAAATGGCATCCTGTGTGAGAATCACTTCTCAAATAAGAAATTCACGCCGATTGTCTTTCAATCAATATCAAGTATCCTTATACCACCCTTGATAGTATTAAAAATGAATTTAAAAAATTCCTCAAATTCTCGTACAGTACTCTTCTTATCTCTTTTAGCAATTAAATCTTCTATGAAATTCGGATCGTTCATTATTTCTAAACTCCGATCTTTTCCTGAATATATATTCTTTTTAATACCGTATCATATTATTAACAATTTAAATCCTGCAGGCAAATTAATGTCCTATCAACTTGAAAAGCCATAAGGTTAATGCTACAAGTTTAGTCGATTGTTTTCAAATGGAGAGGATATAATTGAGAAAAAGCATACTATCGGTGATTATACTCCAGGGTCCAAAAAGTTTCCTACTCTTGGACCAGGAAGGTCTTTCTCTTATATTTTATAAAGCTGACTATTCTTTTGAAGAGGATGTAACCATCCAGATGATTTTTGTCGAAGAAGGAGATTATTACAAAATAGGCGGTTCATGGTTTGATTCAAAAATAATACAGGAAAATTAATACAATAATGTTCTTCCATAATGTGATCCAATATATATAATATCTTTAATTAAGAATATAGGTTTATGTAAATAATATTGGATATTCTATTTTTTGAAATAACCAGAGATCAAGGGAAAGGGATAAATGAAAATTGGTATAAGCACAATGATATTTGGCAAGGAGAAAAGATCTTTAACTCTGGAAGAAGCAGAGATAATCAGTAAGACCGGTTTTAAATATATTGAGTTGTCTGATCCTCATGATCTTGATTTTCAGGTAAAAAAATATTTGGATCATAACAGAATTAATATTTTTTCTATCCATGCTGAATATATGGAAAGTGATATCTCTAGTAATAATTACCATCTTAGGATAAAAGGTATTAAGGATGCAAAAAAAAGAATTGACAGGATTAAGGTATTAGGTGGTGACATAATCATAATCCACCCAGGAGGATGGTATAAAAATAAAAATGAAAAGGAAATAAGGCTTAAGAACTCTATAGATAGTTTGGTGGAGATTACTAAATATGCTAATCTAAAGAAGATCAAAGTAGCAGTAGAAAACTTGCCAATGGAATTTCTTGGGGACGACCCTGAAGTAATTAAAATAATTTTGAGTAATGTCCGCAATAAAACAGGGCTTAAGTGTGAAATTGGAATATGCTTGGATACAGGACATGCTTTTCTTACTGAAACCTTATTTGAGCATCTGGAATTATTTGAACATGATATTATCACTATGCATCTTCAGGACAATATCGGGGACAATCTTAATGACAGATCTTTGGCTGAGGATGATATTCACAGACCTCCGGGGCATGGGGCGATATCGTGGAAAAAGTTTTTTAAAAAATTAAATAAAATTAAATATGATGGCGGGCTCATTTTTGAATTAAAGCCTGATTCCATTGAAGGAAAAAACAGGGAATTTGTCCTAAATGAAGCATTGAATTTTATGCAGTCAGAGGGATTTTTTTACCAATACTAAAATTCTCCTGACATGATTACTTGGGGGATTTTCTATAATTATAAAGCAGGAGTATATAATTAAAATAATCAAAGGAAATATCTTAACCATAGTCCCTAATCCCAAAGGGATATAACTTCACAAAAATATTCTTTGTAGAGCCATTTTAATTTCTTCCTTAACTTTTTCTGAGTTTTCCCTGTTGAGGCTTGATTTTAATATTTGTTTTGCCGAGCTGCCACCAATTTTTCCCAGGGCCCATGCAGCATGTGCCCTCACCAGTTCTTCTGGATTACCCATAGCAATTTCAAGATCAGCAGCAAATGACAGATCACCTATATTGCCAAGTGCAATAGCTGCGTTTCTCTGGAAATACTTGCGTTCTTTAATGTAGTTATACATGATTGGCTGTACTCTTGTTTCATAAAACTCATCTGACATATGAAGCATGGCAGAAAGTGTAAAGTCTTTGGAAATTTCAACTAAAAATTCATCCTCTGGTAGTTTAGCTTTTAGTAGACCGAAATTCCACAACCTCGCCCTTCTCTTGTCATCCTTGCATTAAAAGCAAGACATCTGCTGGGATTTAACTTAAACGGCTCATAAATTGCTTGTGTGGGACATGCATCCATACAGGCAGTACATCCCTGCCGGGCATTTACATTCCATTTTTGGATCATCATATTCTAATTCCCCGTCTATCACAATTGCCCTTAGAAGAATCAATGATCCTATCCCACCTGCATATGAAAAATGTTCTTCACTGGCAGAGGATAAAAATATTTTTTCCTCCCCATATATATGCTACCAAAGGACCGGTGGGGTCCACAGCAAAGACTGCTGTGGAAATTATTTAATTCCAACCACTAAAATTAATAATATAGGAGATATTTTTAGGAAAAATGAGGTTTTATATTTTTTACTTTAATATCCCATTTAAATCTCAGCAATTTAAAAGAGACCAGCATAATGCTCCCGGAAGTAAAACTTTTTAATTTCATTGAGATCGATCAAAGTTTATCAAACACAAATAAAAAAGTTTTTTTAAAAAGGAAACATTTATCATTATTGATATAGATCTTATGAAAAAAAATGAGGATCTTTATCTTGAATTTTTGCTGCACAAAAAAGACATTAAGGATAGCTTGCTTGATCTACTGGAAGATTACCAGAAAGTCGATATTTTTAACCATTTGACAATGGATAATAATTTCTCCGGGCTTTGTTATACAATACTATTTACGAAAACTAATTTCAGGGGTGCCGATAATTTTGATGGTTTAGTACTTTCCTTGGTAGGCAAAAGAAATTTTTGCGTTTGCAGTTTAAGCCGGGCTACATAAATAGTAATTTTTATTAGCTAGCCCTACCTCATGAGATCATCATAAGATCCCTACCCATAGTGACCTTTCCTGAATAGATCCTGGACATCCCGGCTATATAGCTTTTTTCTAATGAAGCTAT
>SDBU01001571.1_pt1 | contig 32250 bp, 27 predicted proteins | sample 2277071 | NCBI WGS metagenome assembly SDBU01 (sample SAMN10397929, study PRJNA504765) | marine sediment metagenome | isolation source: marine sediment core GS08_GC12, 126 cmbsf | place: Arctic Ocean: Gakkel Ridge, Loki's castle | collected 2008 | reverse complement strand
CTTCTGGCCGTCAGATCGCCCACCGAAATGAGCGGTTTCTGCCGCCCGGCCTCAATAGCCGCAACCTGTCGGGCAAAATCGGGAACCACAAAACCTTCGGCTTGCCGGGGGCCGCTGTGGTTGAAGGGACGGGCCACAACCACCGGCAGCTTGTGCTGACGCCAGTAGTAGAGGCCGGCTCGATCGGCGGCCGCCTTGGAGATACCGTAAGGTGAAACGGGATTGAAGGGGTGGTCTTCGGTGAGTGTCTTATTCTTCGGCCGAAAGATACCGAAGCAGTCGGGAGAGCCGACGAATACCAGGCACTTCAGATTACGCACTTTCATCGCTGCCTGCAGAATGTTGAGAGTGCCCTCAATGTTCACCCTGAATGTCAGCCGCTCTTTTCCAAACGATTTGCCTACCGAGGCCAGTGCCGCCAGGTGGAAAATGAAGTGTGGTTTGAAAGTGGTCAGGGTGTCGCGGCAGCCGTCAGCATCGAGTATGTCCAGTGCTGTCAGGGATATGTCGTCCAGGATGTCCGTCAGGTTGGCGGTCGATTCCCCCGGGAAGAGAGCCCCGCTGACACGGTAGCCCGCCGTCAGTAACTGTTCGGCCAGGTAGGAGCCGGCAAAGCCGGCTATGCCGGTGATAAAAGCGGTGCGTGCTGCCATCGATCTAACCGGCGGTCGGTTTCTGTCCGGTTGAGAGCCGCTTGAGGTCCTCATCGACCATCATCTTGACCAGTTGTTCGAAATTGACGATAGGTTCCCAGCCGAGCTTCTCACGAGCGAGAGAGGGATCGCCTTTCAGCAGGTCGACTTCGGCCGGACGCACAAAGCGCGGATCGGTCACCACGTAGTCTTTGTAGTCAAGTCCCGCATGACCGAAGGATGTGCGGACAAAATCCTCGACCGAATGAGTCTTGCCGGTGGCGATAACGTAGTCGCCGGGCTCATCCTGTTGCAGCATCAGCCACATTGCCTCAACGTAATCGCCGGCAAAACCCCAGTCACGTTTGGCATCGAGATTGCCCAGCGCCAGTTTATCGGCCAGCCCCAGCTTGATTCGCGCCACGCCGTCGGTGATCTTGCGCGTAACGAACTCCAGTCCCCGTCGCGGTGACTCATGATTGAACAGGATCCCGGAATTGGCGTGGATACCGTAGCTTTCACGGTAGTTGACGGTGATCCAGTGGCCATACACCTTGGCCACGCCGTAAGGCGAGCGTGGATAAAACCGGGTCTTTTCCGTCTGCGGGACCTCGCGCACCTTGCCGAACATCTCCGAGGAAGAGGCCTGGTAAAAGCGAATCTTCTTGTCGACCAGCTTGATAGCTTCCAGCATTTTGGTGACGCCCAGAGCGTTAAACTCGCCGGTCAGTACCGGCTGGTCCCAACTGGTCGGCACGAACGACTGCGCCGCCAGGTTGTATATTTCGTCAGGTCGATGCTGCTCTATAATAGTGATAATGGAAAGCTGGTCGAGCAGGTCGGCCTGGGCCAGGGTGATCTTGCCCTTGATATGGTTGATACGGTCAAACGACTCGGTCGAGGCCCGACGCACCATCCCGATGACTTCGTAGCCTTTCTCCAGCAGGAACTCGGCTAAGTATGACCCGTCCTGCCCCGTTATACCTGTAATAAGTGCACGCATAGACATTTCTCTCTTATATGGTCATAGCGGGAAGAAGCCCAACGACTTTGAGGCAACTTTCCCGTACAAAATTGTCTCGGTGGTTGAATATAGCGGCCTTGAACCCATCGGTCAAATGGAATTGGCGGCCGGATAGAGTGCTTCCGGTGTTTGCCATCCTTCGCCTTACCGTTTATATTCCCCCAAAACCACAAGGAGGGTTTATGCGAACAGGAGCCGTGCTGGGTGCATGGTTGATTCTATTCTGTGCTTCCCAGGCGATTGAGGTTCAGCAGAAAGGAAATGATGTGACCGCCGATGACATGACCGCCGATTCACTCTTGCAACAGGCCGACGCCACTTTTCAGTCGCGCGATTACCAGGCCGCCCTGAAGCAATACCTGGCCGTGGTGGATAAAGCACGGGTTGATTTCAACCGCTCCGTAGAAGTGGAGGGTCTGGCGCAGGTGGCGCGGATGAAATTGATTCTGGATGACAAGGAAGATGGCCGCGGGTGGCTGAAGAAGGCCGCTGAAAAAGGGACCGACGGCGATCCGATGGGCTGGTCGCGGTACCTGGGTGTGCGCGGACGATTCGAGTGGAAAGATAACGATCTGCCGACCGCCCGGGAGACTTTCCAGGAGATGTACGAGTACTGCAACACCAACTCGCTATGGGGACGGGCGGTCGATGCCGCTCACATGATTGCCATTGTAGTTGAGTCACCCGAGGAACAGATCGAATGGGGTCGGCGGGGAATCGAAGCTGCCGAGGCAGGCGACGTCGGCAATTGGCTGGGGCCGCTGTGGAACAACCTGGCCGGCACCTATTACGACCTGAAGCAGTTTGACTCGGCTCTTCAATGTTATCTCAAGGCGCGCGAGTATCACTGGCGCCACTCAGGCGAGGTGGGCAAGCTGTTTGCGGATTATCATGTCGGCATGATCAACCGGCTGTTGGGGCAATACGATGAGGCCGGTCGCTGGCTGCGGCCGGTGCTGGCCTGGGCCGAGAGGATTGACAATCATGCCGCTATCGGCCAGGCATGTGAAGATCTCGGTGAGATCGAAATTGCCCGGGGACGAAAAGCTGCCGGGTTGGAACTGTTAAAGCGCGCTCGCTCAGAGTACCAACTGGAAGGATATGACAAGTCCTGGCCGGAAGTATTTGACCACATTAATGTCAGGATAAAAGAGGTCGAGTAATCGGCACCATCGCATCGGCTACAAATAACGGGCAGGTCAGTAGTTGACCTGCCCGTTGTCATTATCTAAAGCAGCCGTCGGATTCGTCGTGACGGATAATACTGTTTGCTTTCTCAGTGCCCGCCGGAATTGGTGGCAAGGAGGATCATGCCCTGTTCATGTTTCTTTCCTCCTACAACCCAGCCGACGATGCCGGCATCCAGGAAAGTCACGCCCAGCAGCGTGCCGCCGGCTCCGCTGGACTGAGCACTCCAACTCTGACCGCCATTATTGGTAAACAGGATGATTCCGTTGTCGCCGGTCGCCCAGCCGGTAACACTATCAATAAAAGTAACGGCAGTCAGGTGCTCGATCGTGGTTGTGGTGTCATGCAGCCAGGTAGTGCCGGCATCGACCGTGCGCATGATAGTACCATCACGTCCCACTACCCAACAGCGCAACGAATCAGTTGCGGCCATAGCATACAAGACCGGCGTGTACAGAGTATCCAGGTACTGGCTGGTCCAGGTGGCGCCGCCATCGAAAGTTCGCAGAATCGTTGCGGAGCGGCCCACCGCCCAGCCGTTGAGTAAATCGACAAAAGCAACATCTTCCAGTTGATTAAAAGTCGGGATCGTCAGTGTATCCCAGTTAAGCCCACCATCGGTAGTTTTCAGCATGATCCCATTCATATTGGGCACATCCCAGTCACCTCCGACCACCCAGCCTGTAACCGAGTCTATAAAATCAACTCCATAGAACCACTGGGCCGAGTCATAGATCAGCGTATCCCAGTTCTCGCCGCCATCGGTGGTTCGTAAGATGAAACTGGTGTAATCGCTGCTGCCGACACACCAGCCGTTGAGACTGTCTGCAAAAGAAACATCGGACAGCCACTCATCGGTGGGAGTGGTAAGCTCTCCGCGACGTTGGTATTCCCAAGTGGTACCGCCGTCGATGGTTTTCATGATGGTGCCGGCATAGCCGACCGCCCAGCCGACGTCGTCGTTGACAAAGGTGATCTCGCACAAAGTAGCGTAAGGTGCTGTTCCGGATGGCCTAGCCTCCCAGCTATCGCCTCCGTTGAGCGTTCTCAGGATGTTCAGCGGACCCACCGCCCAGACGGTGCTCTGACTGGTGTAGCAGAGGCCCATCAGGTCGTGGTAACTGCCGGTTGGATGCAGCGTCCAGGTAGCACCGGCATCGCCGGTAACCAGCGCCAGGCCATCGTGACCGACCGTCATTCCGACTGATGTGGTAACGAAAGCCACGTCGGTCAGGGTCAGACTGGTGTCACTGTCCTGGGCCGTCCAGGTCTGGCCGCTGTCGGTAGTCGCCCAGATGGCGCCGCTGTCACCAACCGCCCAGCCGTTGGCGGCATCCGCCAGTGTCACTGCTTTCAGATCATAGCTACTACTAATACTGATTACCGACCAGTCGGACCAGTCAGTAGTCTTAATAGAACGCAGTACCGTACCGTTATCCCCGACTGCCAGTGCCACGCTACCTGCTACCGCAACATCATGCAGGGTCTGGATGGACCCACTGCTGGTGTCAACTGCCCACCTGCGGCCACCGTCCTCGGTATACAAAACCAGCCCGTTCTCACCTACCGCCCAGGCCTTGAGGCCATCTTCAACGGCAATTCCGTACACGTCCAGCAGGAGAGTGTCAAACAGCGTCATCTGCCAGGTGTTGCCGGCATTACTGGTGCGCAGAAGTTTGCCGTCGGCACTTACCGCGTAACCGGTGTCGGTATCGTAGAAAGCGACGTCCAGCAGTTCCCGATCGGTTCCGCTGGCCTGGTAATACCAGCTACCGCCACCATTGGAGGTGTGCAGAATAACACCCTCGTCGCCGACGATCCAGCCGAGACTCTGACCGGAAAATGCCACCGCGTTGAGTTGGTTGCCTTCCAGCACCGGCCAGTGGCGGTCCCAGGACCCACCGCCGGAGGTTATCACACTTTTTTCATCATCTTCACACCCGGCGAACACGAACAAGATCAACGCCAGCAGGGCTGCCGTTTTCATCATAGCCTTCCATCCAAACAAAACTCTCTTTTCCAAAATGCACCTTCCTGCAAACCGTTCTGATTCCAACACAGTTCGGTAAAATTATGTAAGGGAATGACGGATGTCAAACGAAATTGTGCATTTCAAAAACTACTGTAATCACAACGGCAGGGATAATGACGACCGTAAGTCCTTGGGACATCGTCGTCGCCCTTCGACTCCGCTCAGGGTGACGAAATTCGCGGCCTTGTGAAACATAGATTTATCAGCAAGCCCACGGCTAATTACCACCGCTTTTCCGTCCAAGCCGTTCCAGCAGGCTGTTGAAAGTGCTCTATCATGCACAATTGCCATCACACTCGTCATCCCCGCGAAGGCAGGGGATCCAGCGGCAAGCCGTCTTTATCTAATAATGTGCTATCAATAAGACCCACTTGTGAGTTAAGACCCACTTGTGGGTTAAACCCCACTTGTGGGTTAAACCCCACCTGTGGGTTAAACCCCACCTGTGGGCTGCTTTCGCAGGAATGACAGAAAATGCAAGGCAGTAACCTTTTCTGTCTTCCATTCTTTGTTTTTCAACACCCTGCCAGGTAATGGTTTTCTACATTTCTGCCATTAGACCCTGTCATGTGAAGCCTGCGACTGATGATTGACCGGCCTTTCCGGTGCGGGATGCCGAAAAATACCTGCAGCCGGCTACACAGGGATGAAACTCATAGCATACATCGCCGGCTTGTCCGGGACCGGTCTGTGTCCGTATCAAGGCTCCGAGTAAGCCCATGCTGGGCAAGTAACTTACTGATATGTCACAAGATAACATTTCCGTGCGCTGTTCGACTCCATCTTTCTCGAGAGCGGCATGGCCTCTGCTGTTAGGGGCAGTGAAGGCTTAAGGAGATATTAAAATGACTATGATATTGGACGACAGATACCATCGCGGATTTGCTCAGCAGAGACTTGAGTCCAACCAGGAACCCAGGATTCGTTGTGACGATCAGGGTCATTACATTATGTCTCTATCGGAAAACACCAAAGTCTATTTTGATGACTACTACGGCTTTCTGGAGAAGACGTTTACCAGGGCCAAGGCTGAGCGGCAACTTCTGGCTCGGAAGATCACTGAGACTCCCCCTGACAGGACCGAAACCCTTTCGTTTTATCGGGCTCGCGGGGTGGTTGTGGATCTGCTCCTGAGAACCATAATCAAGTTCTATTCGGATGGCTCCAATCTCGGTATCATTATGAGCCCCTGGTGTTTTGGGACAGTAATGCTGGAGAAAATCGAAGTTTACCGTGATCGGTTGAGCAAAGGGGAAGTGACGGATCGAAACGTGCCGGAATACCCTTACTACGTCATCAAGTACCTGGATGAGGTTTACAAAGTTACGCTGCTGGAGCTGTTTGATTTTCCTGAAAAGGCGTTCCGGATGCGCTGGCAGTACTCGGAATTGCTCAAAAGATATTCGCGGATTCTGACGGAAATAACCACTTCACTGCAATCGGTGCTGACCACCATAAAAAATAACGGTTCCTGAAAGGGAGCCGTTACTCCCAACATCCCTCCTACGGAACCCTCCGGTCCAGCCGGAGGGTTTATTAATCTGAGTGCCGGTTTCTGCCGATAACAGCATAGATAGAGGTCAACCGGTTGCGGTCGCCCCGCTGCCGGACTGTCAGAAAAAGCGGCTATGTCATCTCGGCGGCATGGCCACCTCGAAGGATCGCAACCGATGCTGTCAACATCCGCCAGGGCACGAGCCGAAAAGCCGTTTATTCCCGTCTACCTCGACTCTCTGCGTATCGATACCGTCCTGGGTTTCGATCTCTATCTGAACGTGGAGCACCAGATGGTGCTCTATCGGTCGGCCGACCTGCCCTTTACCGACCGTACCCGGCAGAGGCTGATGGATAACAAGGTGGAGCGGTTATACGTCTCCAGCCACAGTCGCGATGCCTACCAGCACTACCTGGAGAAAAATCTGGCGGTGGTCCTGAAGGACCCGGAAGTACCGGACGAGAAGAAAGCCGGTATCCTCTATGAAACCTCGACCAACCTGGTCAAGGACGTGCTGGCCAACCCGACCTACGGGGAAAACGTGCGCCGCACCCAGGACCTTATCAGCAACACGGTGGATTACATTCTCAGGGGGCGCGATGCCTTCCATAACCTGTTGAAAATCACTTCCTTTGACTACTATACTTACACCCACTCCGTCAACGTCTGCACGTTTTCAGTGGCGCTGGCGCGACAGGCCGGTTTTGTCGATGAACAGTCGCTCAATGAACTGGGCGTGGGAGCATTGTTGCATGACGTCGGCAAGTCACGCGTCTCCGACCGGATCTTAAACAAGCATTCCGGCCTGAACCCGATTGAGTTCGAGATTATGAAAAAGCACCCCAAGCTGGGCGTGGATATGCTCCGGGAGACCGACCGGCTGGCAGCCAGGTCCTATTACCCTGTTCTGCAGCACCACGAACGAGGCGATGGTCTGGGTTATCCCAACGGGCTGACGCTGGAGGAGATGCACATCTTCTCCCGGATCGTGGCCATCGCCGATACCTTCGATGCCATGACGACCAAACGGGTTTATCAGAAAGCGGTGGAATCATTCCCGGCCCTGAAGATCATGTTCTCATTGCGGGGGGCGTACGACGAAGCGCTATTGCAGGCGTTCGTGGAACTGATGGGCCCCACCGGCCTGGCCGACGTTTAGCGGCGGGTTTCACACCCTGCCGCTCATTTCAACAGCAACATCTTCAGAGACATTGTACCCCACCCAACGGGTGGGTTAATCTCGGAAGGGATACCGCCATAGCAAGTTAACACCCACCTGATAGGTGGGGTACAAGTTAGGTTTTTCAACAGGCCCGCGTAGGGTGGGAGCTTGTCTCCCACCAATAGAAACAGCGTTGCTCCCGGCAGAGACAAGCCCTGCCGCTACGCGATTAAGGGCGGCTTGCCGCTCGGAACCACAGGGGGATCGACCTACAAATCTTCGCGTAGGGGGCGGCCTTGTGTCGCCCATCAAGCGGCAGGTCCGTCCCGGACCTTCCCTACGAGGCTACCTCGTCCTCACAAAACATTGTACCCCACCCAACGGGTGGGTTAATCTCGGAAGGGATACCGCCATAGCGAGTTAACACCCACCTGATAGGTGGGGTACAAGTCTTGATCCCGTGTAAACGGGATTGTGACCTGACACAAAAGTATATGATAGACAAGGGCGGCAGGTCTTGCATCCCCGCCATGACGGGGATGCAAGACCTGCCGCAACATCGTAATCATTGGCCAGGTAAGCGTGCTATGTTTGAGATTCTAATTTCGTCAATTATGCCATTGAGGTGGAAGGTACCAAAGTAGCCGGAAACTCTACGACCGAAATTTATCAGCTGGCTATCACTTGGTTTAGATACGCCAGTTGAATCCAACTGAAAGACGTTGTTGATATAAAAACAAGCACGACCTTGACCATCAACTGAAGCTAAGATATAGTTCCAATCACCGATTTGCAGAGAGCCGCCATCCATCTGTGTACTGCGGTCAGGGATAAAGCGAGTTGCCCCTTGCCCTTGCGGTTCAAACATAAAGAATTCGTATTGTTCACGACTCGCCGAAAAAACGCAGGTAGAGTTATCACAGCAAGGTTCAATACGGTATTCGAAAGGCTTCACCCATACTTCAATGGTATACGCATTCTGCAACCCGAGTTGATCCGGGCTTGGAATCTCAAAATAATCGTCAATGCCATCGAGCAGGATTCCATTACCGAATCTCCCAGAATTCGTCCAGGCACCCCTCTGGAGAGTCCCATGATTATTTCTGCCGCTTGCATCAATTAACGTTGTGCCAATACCTTCGTTGAGATGATACAGTCCCACCGTATTCTGATCCACCTGGAATTCTCCGGGTAGAGTATCACCGAGCGTTTCAAAGAGCTCAGAGTTCAGATCATCATCTACTGTGTCGTCTCGGCTCGTTAGCAACGGGCTGATGGTGCCTTCCGAATATATCCTGATTCGAAAATCGTAAGCGTTTGTATTCAACTCGGGATTGGGTGAGCCAACCAAAATCGAATAGGCATCGCTGCTGCTGTTGACCGTAATCGAGAAGTTTGATGTTATGTGATACGGATTCCAGTTGCTGGAGTCAGATACCCTATAGTCCAGTATTGCATACACCGAGTGAGTGCCAGAACTGACATTCACATCGTAATTCAATCGGCCACTGGAACGGTAGCTATCACCATCATTGTTAATTATATCCGTCCACCAGGCATCCACGATGCTATATGTTTCCGCAGGCACGGTCATCGAAATTGTCACCGTTTCAGTGCCACCGTTAGACTCAATCGTTACCGTACCCGTATATGACCCCGATGCCAATCCGCTGCGATCCACGCTCACTGTAACCGGATCGGTCTCCGTGTTAGTGCTATCGCTGGTTGGGCTTACAGTGATCCAAGCTTTATTGTCAGAAACACTCCAGGTCAATGCCCCGGTACCGATGTTCATGATATTGAATGAATTGCTGGTCTCAGTAGAATCGAAATCTAAGCTTGTAGGGGAGACAAAAAGAGTAGGCTGAGGTAATTGAACCGTGATGTCAACCGTACTGCTCCAACCACTCGTGCCATGTTCATTGTTAGACTTGACACGATAATAATACGTATCACTAGGCTTATTTGAGAAGCCCTTCGACGTTAATGTCCCATCATATGCCGTCGTGGGACTCGAAAACGACGAGTTGTCATCTTCCTGAAGGATGTAGCTGTCGGCGTCGGCAACCGCCGACCACGAAACCGTATAGCTACCATCGATGTCAACGCTACCCGGGTCGGATAGTATCGGCGCAGAAGGTGGACTGTCCGGGTCGGTGGACTTGTCGCAGGTTAGAACTGTAATGAGCAATAAGCCGAGAATAGCTAACATCTGGAAGTACTTGGTTGATTGCATCATATACTCCAAAATGACAACAAGACAATCCCTTAGGGGCCCAAGGTTGGTACCGCACGTTTTAGCCAAAAGATAACCACTTGCATCAATTTGTCAACAGATATCTGGGTTGGGAACTTGTCCCCCATCTTTGGGACCGTGAAACTTGACCCGCAGGACTGGAATATCCGAGCTGTCTTTAATATATTCACACAAACAGATTCGGAGGTGTCATGAAAGAGATAATCAAAACCGATAGCGCACCGGCGGCTATCGGACCATACTCGCAGGCAGTGCGATGCGGCAACTTGCTTTTCTGTTCCGGCCAGATTCCACTTGATCCGAAAACGATGGCAGTCGTCGGCACAACTGCCGCTGAACAGGCGCGGCAGGTGCTGGATAACCTGAGCGCCGTCATCAAGCAGGCGGGCGGCAGTATGGCCAACGTAGTCAAGACGACCCTGTTCCTGACCGACATGGACGATTTCACTGCCGTCAACGATGTCTACGGCGGTTATTTCGATCAGGAGCCACCGGCAAGATCGACGGTCGAAGTGGCGCGGCTGCCCAAAGATGTCAGGGTGAAGATCGACGCTATCGCGGTACTGTGACTGCTGTGGGCGGCAAGTCTCAACCCCAAAGTGGGCTTGATCTATTACTGACGCTGGCGGGTTCGAAGACGGACCCGCCCTACAGTCTACTTTTCAATAAGCCTGTCAAGATAGGCCACAATCGGCAGTTGACCGGCGGTTGTCAGAGGGGCGGATAGGTCGGTCGCGACTGGGTTGCGGCGGCCAAATACTCCTTGAGATAAAGCGGTTCAGGCACCCAAAAATCCCTTGACAATAGCACCCGAGGCCGTTTCTTGAGCCTTCAAACTTTGTGAAAACAGTCACATGGTGTGATTGGCTGAGGACGATTGGTTGTCGAACGTGGCTGAGTATCTGTCAATCCTGCTTTTCATCGTGGCCGGGACCGGTATCGTCCTGATAACGTTCTTTATTGCCCGGTTGATTCGCCCCCACAATCCCTATCCCGAAAAGAACGTCAACTACGAGTGCGCCGAACTACCGATCGGCAGTTCCTGGATTAAGTTCAACAACCGCTTTTACATCTTCGCACTGATTTTTGTAATTTTCGATGTCGAGGTGATTTTCCTGTTCCCGTGGGCGGTGGCGTTCGGCCACTTGGGGTTGTTCGCGCTGGTGGAGATGGTGGTATTTATCCTGATTCTCTTTTTCGGCCTGTTTTACGCCTGGCGAAAAGGGGCGCTTAAGTGGGTCTGATCAAGAAAGTTCCTTTCTATACAGAGAAGATACCCGGCGGCGGCCTGATACTGACCTCGCTGGAGACGATACTGCACCAGGCGCAGGCAAAATCTTTGTGGTACTTGCTGTTCGGGACGGCCTGCTGCGCTATCGAGTTGATGTGCACCGGGGCGTCGCGTTACGACTTCGACCGCCTGGGGATGATTTTCCGCCCGACACCGCGCCAGTCTGACCTTATCATCGCGGCCGGCACCATCACCAAGAAGATGGCGCCTCGGCTGCGGCGGCTGTACGACCAGATGGCCGAACCGCGCTACGTGATTGCGATGGGTGGTTGTACCATCCGGGGCGGCCCGTTCTACTACGACAGTTATTCCGTTGAAAAAGGGATCGACCATATTATCCCGGTAGATATCTATATTCCCGGCTGTCCCCCGCGACCGGAGTCGTTGCTGGAGGGATGTATTCACCTGCAGGAAAAGATCAAGAAGCAGAAACTCCTGGACTGGCAGGAGAAATAGGATGACGCGGGAAGAACTGGCCAGATACGTGACCGACAACTTCAACGGCAAGTTCAAACCGCTCGATACCGGCCGCTACGACCCGCTGTTCGAAGTAGCGGCAGGCGATCTTCTCGAAGCCGCCCGCGCTCTCAAAGACGACGACAATCTCAAGTTTGACTACCTGTGCAACCTGGGCGGTATCGACACCGGGGAGCATTTCGAAGTCGTCTACAACGTGGCGTCGGTGACGAAAAACCTGCGGCTTGATTTCAAAATCATCCTGCCGTACGATGCAGCCGAGATAGAGTCGGTGCAGGCGGTCTGGCCGGCGGCCAATTGGTACGAGCGCGAGGTGTGGGAGCTGTACGGCATCAACGTGCGTAACCACGATAACCTGACGCGATTCCTGCTGCCGGACGACTGGGACCAGGGACATCCCATGCGCAAGGACTGGGACGCGCCTGATTTTGTGCGTCTGCCGGAGGACCCGTAATGGCCGAGTTGCGCACCGAAGAATTCCAGGTCAATATGGGGCCGCACCATCCGTCGACACACGGCGTCTGCCGCCTGCTGCTGACGATGGATGGCGAGAAGGTCATCAAAATTGAGCCATACATTGGTTACCTGCATCGAGCGCTGGAGAAAATCTGCGAGAACCGGACCTACGCGCAGTGCATCACCGTTCTTGACCGGTTCGAGTACGTCACCGCCATGTCGTGCAACTATGTCTTCGCGCTGGCCGCGGAGCGTCTGGCCGAGATAGAAGTACCCGAACGGGCCGAATACCTGCGCGTGATCATGCTGGAGTTGAACCGGATAGCGTCACATTTGCTGTTTTATGGCGTGACGGCCATGGATTTGGGCGCTTTAACACCTTTCCTCTACGGTCTGCGCGAGCGCGAACTGATCATGGACCTCTTTGAGATGACCTGCGGCCAGAGGCTGACCTACAACTACATTCGCGTCGGTGGTGTTTCGCGCGACATCCCGAAAGAGTTCATACCTAAGTGCCGCGAGGCACTTAAAATAATCGGAGAAAAGCTTTCGGACTACACCGGCCTGCTCAACGAAAACCCGATCTGGCTGGTGCGAACAAAAGGTGTCGCGGTGTTGCCGGCCGACCTGGCTATCGCCTACGGTGTCTCCGGACCGGTGCTGCGGGCCTCGGGAGTCAAGTACGACATTCGCCGTAACGACCCTTACTGCATCTACGATCGTTTTGACTTCGAGATACCCGTCCGATACAACGGTGACTGCTTCGACCGGTACATGTTGCGCATCGACGAAATTCAGCAGTCGATCAGGATCGTCACCCAGGCACTGGACGCGTTGCCGGAGGGTGAAATCAGGTTCAAGAAGGTAAAGGATGCCACCTTCAAGCCGCCGGCCGGTGAGGCTTACGCTCGCGTTGAAAATTCACGCGGTGAACTGAGTGTCTACCTGATATCCGACGGTACCAAGAAACCTCTGCGGGTGAAAATGCGGGGCGGTTCCTACAATCATTTGCAGGTGTTGCCGTACTTTGGTACCGACATGCTGATCGCCGACCTGGTGGCCAATTTTGCCACTTTGGATATTATCATGCCGGAGGTTGACCGATGAGCGGCATGCCGATAGCAACCCTGGAGCTTTACCCGGTTTTCAAGTGGCTGGGTGAGAGACTGGAGAGTCTCGACCTGCCGGCAAGCTGGATCGCACCCATCAGCTACGGCGCCTTAGGCGCCATGGTGTTTGGTGTCCTTTCGCTGATAGCCCTCTACCTGGTTTGGTGGGAGCGCAAGATCGCCGCCCACATGCAGCAGCGTTTCGGGCCGATGCGTCACGGCTGGCACGGCTGGTACCAGACTATCGCGGACGCCGTCAAGCTGTTGCAGAAGGAAGATATACGAGTAGCCACACGTGATAAACCGGTCTTTTTCTGGGCGCCGGTGCTGTGCTTTGTGGCGGCGTTTCTGGCCTACGTGGTGATGCCGTTCGGTGACCGCCTGATCGTGGCCGACTTGAATATCGGCATCCTGTACATTATGGCCGTTACTACCTTCACGATAATTTCGCTGCTGATGGCGGGTTGGGGTTCCAACAATAAGTACGCCCTGCTAGGCGGTATGCGTTCGGCGGCCCAGGTGGTCAGTTACGAGGTGCCGATGGTCGCCTCGGTGTTGACGATTATCATATTCGTCGGTTCGTTGTCGATGGTGGATATCGTCAAGTCCCAGTCCGGGCTGATGTTTAACTGGTATATATTCAGGGTGCCGTTTGGCCCCCTGGCTTTTATTACCTACCTCATCGCCGGCGTGGCCGAGTGCAACCGCACGCCGTTTGACATTCCCGAAGCGGAACAGGAACTGGTCTCCGGCTACAATATCGAGTATTCCGGGATGAAGTTTGCCATGTTCTTTCTGGCGGAGTTTATCAATATGTTTACCGTGTCGGCTATCGCGGTAACGTTGTTTCTGGGTGGCTGGAACGGCTGGGCCTTTATTCCTTCATGGATGTGGTTTTTGGGCAAGACGTTGTTGATGGTACTGGTGCTGATGCTGTTTCGCTGGACCTATCCGCGCCTGCGGGTGGATCAATTGATGGAGTTCGCCTGGAAATTCCTGGTGCCGCTGACGTTTGCCAATCTCATTGTCGCCGGGATATTCAAATACTTCGGATGGTACTGGTAGGCTGAGTGATGAAGCTCCTTAAAGATATCAAGGCGCTGGTGGTCGGTCTCGGAATTACCGGCAAACACCTGGGTCGACATGCCATCACGATCCAGTATCCGGAAGAAAAATGGACAATGCCGGAACGCTCACGCGGAATAGTGGTGCTGCTGTCGGATAAGGAGACCGGCAAACTCAACTGCACCGGCTGCCTGCTGTGCGAAAAAGCCTGCCCGACTGCGGCCATACGGATCGAGGCTCCCCGCGACGAAAAGAAAAAACGGCACCTCAAGAGCTTTGTGGTCGATAACGCGTTGTGCTGTTTCTGTGGTTTGTGTGAGGAAGCCTGCAATTTCGACGCCTTGAAGATGGCCGGCAAGTACGAGTTCTCGACGGAAAACAAGGACGACCTGATCTGGGATATGAAGAAACTGCAGGAAGTGGGACTGGACGTGCCGTACACACCGAGGCCGAAGAAGAAACCGGCGGACAAGAAGCCGGTTGCCAAACCGGCGACGCCCAAACCGCCGGAGGCGGAAAAGGACCAGACCGAAAGTTCTTCCGACGACGGCAAACCCAAAGAAATACCATCAACCGAACAGGAACCACCGGAGTCGGCCGGACCGATGCCGGCTGCTGACGAGAACGCCGCACCTCCGGTCGAACCCGAGGACAAGAAAACACCCGACGACAAGGAAGGACAACCCTGATCATGGAACAACCACAGGTCGGTATAGTCTTCTGGATACTGTCGCTGGTGATACTGGTTTCGGCTTTCATGGTGGTCAGCCTGAGGAATGTATTCCACTGCGCCCTGTTTTTAATCCTCTGCCTGTTCGGTGTGGCGGGGATATTCATCCTACTGGGTGCGGAATTCCTGGCGGCGGCCCAGGTGCTGATTTACATCGGCGCCGTGTCGATTCTTATCATATTCGCCATCATGCTGACCAGCAACCTGGCCCGCAAGAAAATTACGCAGTCCAATGAAAACTCGGTAGTAGCCTTTTTCGTCTGTCTGATTCTTGCATTCACCACCGTGCTGCTGATCGGCAACACCCGCGTCTGGCGTCTGACCACCGAGGAGGCTCCCGCTACCGACAACGTCCTGGAACTCGGACGATACCTGATGACGGATTTCATGCTGCCCTTTGAAGTCGTTTCGATACTGCTGCTGACGGCCATGATCGGCGCCATCGTACTGGCCCGAAAGGAGCGGTCGTGATGTTTCACTTCCTGGCGCTGGCGGCGATTCTGTTTGCGGTCGGATTATTTGGGGTTCTGACGCGGCGCAACGTGATCGGCATCCTGATGTCGCTGGAGTTGATGTTTAACGCCGTTAATATAAACTTCGTGACATTCAACAAGTATATCGTTAGTGACGGTCTGACGGGGCAGATTTTTGCGATCTTCATTATCGTGGTGGCGGCAGCGGAAGCGACGGTGGGGCTGGCCATCGTGTTGCTGATTTACCGCAACTGGCGCGGTATTGACATGGACCATATTAACATCATGAAGTGGTAGAGCGAGTGCCATGACTGAAAATGCCTATCTGATTCCTCTCCTGCAGTTGCTTGCCTTCGTACTGATTATCTTCTGCCTGCGCTGGAAAGAGAAGGTCGCGGCCGGCTTTTCGATCGCCATGATCGTGCTGGCCTGGGTGATGTCGATCATCATTCTGGTTGAGACGCTGGGTCGTGGTGGCGCCGCTTACGAGGCTTACTATACATTCGTCAGTTTCCGCGATATCAACCTTGAGATCGGTATCCTCATCGACTCCCTGGCGGCGGTCATGCTGCTGATCGTCACGACCGTCGGCGCCTGCGTGGTGATCTATTCAGTGGGCTACATGCACGGCGACCCGCGCTTCAGCCGGTTTTTCGCCTACCTGTCGCTGTTCTTGTTTTCCATGCTGGGACTGGTAGTGGCCAACAACTTCTTCATGATCTTTATCTTTTGGGAGTTGGTGGGGCTGACCAGTTACCTGCTGATCGGCTTCTGGTTCGAAAAGAAGTCGGCGGCCGATGCCTGCAAAAAAGCTTTCATCACTACCCGTATCGGCGACCTGGGCTTCCTGGTCGGATTGTTCATGATGGGGGTGTATATTGGAACGTTCAATTACGGTGGCGTTTTTGAGGCGGTCGGGTCGGGAGTTATACCGGCCGGGATCGTAACCGCTATAGCGATATTTGTTTTCTGCGGTGCCGTCGGCAAGTCGGCGCAATTCCCGTTGCACGTCTGGCTGCCCGATGCTATGGAAGGCCCCACACCGGTCTCGGCGTTGATCCATGCCGCCACCATGGTTGCCGCCGGTGTCTACCTGGTGGCGCGTTCGATGAACATCTTCGTGGGTTCGGCTGACGCCTCGCTGGTGGTGGCCATCATCGGGGTGGTGACGTCATTAATGGCAGCCTCGATTGCCCTGGTGCAGGTGGATATCAAACGAATTTTAGCCTACTCGACGGTCAGTCAACTGGGCTACATGATAATGGCTCTCGGTCTGTACGGTTACGATACGGCCAATCTGCAACACTCCGCCGGCTATGTGGCGGGGACCTTCCACCTGATGACGCACGCTTTCTTCAAAGGCCTGTTGTTCCTCGGGGCGGGATCGGTGATCCATGCCGTCCACACCAACGACATCCGCGAGATGGGCGGACTGGCGCGGAAAATGAAACTGACGGCACCGGCGTTCCTGATCGCTTCACTTTCAATTGCCGGCATCTTCCCCCTGTCCGGTTTCTGGTCCAAGGACGAGATTATAGCGACCACCTTGCATCACCCGGTCTTCCTGGTGCTGACACTGATAATAGCTTTTATGACCGCCTTTTACATGTGGCGGCTCTGTTTCCTGACGTTCTTCGGAGAGCCTCGCGACCAAAAGCGGTTTGACCATGCCCACGAATCGCCGCGTTCGATGACCTGGCCGCTGCTCTTTCTGGCGGTACTGTCGATATGTGCCGGCTGGGTGGGATTGCCGTGGCTGCGTCATGGGTTCTCGTCGTTTGTCTACCATGGCCAGCCACATCATGCCGAGCCGTCTTATATACTGATGATCGTATCGAGCCTGGTCGCCCTGTCGGGGATTGGCCTGGCCTATCTTATCTACTATAAGAAGACATGGTCGGCGGAAAAGATCGGCAACACCTTCCGCCCGATCTACACGCTGCTGTTTAACAAGTATTACATCGACGAGATCTATCAGGCGGCGATTCTCAATCCTATTATGGCGTTCGCCCGGTTCCTGTGGACCTTTGACGCCCGGGTGATTGACGGTGCCGTTAACGGCACCGCCTGGCTGACGATTCTGTGGTCGGATATCAAACAATGGTTCGACACCTGGATTGTCGATGGCGCGGTCAACGGTGCGGGCTGGTTGGTATGTCAGTTCTCCCAGGTGCTGCGTTTCCTGCAGACGGGGAAGGTGCAGTTCTATGCGCTTGTCATAGCGGTGTTAGTCGTGCTGTTTGGCCTGACCAAAATCGAATTTGCCGCGATGAATTATTCCTGGCCGAAAATGACGGTTTTGTTCGCGGGCGGCCTGGTGTTGCTGGGCCTGGTCTCAAGAGCGATTGCCGTCCGGGAACGCTCCCGCCGGGAGACACAACAGGATAATAGTTAGTGAGTTTGGAGGATAAATTATAGCATGGATTTCCCCTGGTTAAGTTCACTGGTGTTTTTCCCCGTGGCGGGGATGATAGCGGTGATGCTGATTCCCAAACAGAACTTCGTCGCCATTCGCTGGACCGCTCTGATCGTAAGTATATTTCCCATGTTGGCGTCGTTCTGGCTGACCTGGGACTACTTCTTTAACTATTGCGGCACGTCGGCGATGGCTTATGTCGAGGGTCCTTACGCCTGGATTCCGTCTCTGAATATCCAGTACTATCTTGGCGTAGACGGCATCTCGATACCGATGTTGTTTCTGACCGGCCTGCTGTCGACGTTGTCATTGCTGGCCTCCTTCAATATCAACAAGCGGGTTAAAGAGTACTTCGCCTTTTTCCTGTTGCTGGAGGCGGGGATGATGGGCGTGTTCGTGGCGCTGGATTTCTTCCTCTTCTACGTATTCTGGGAGATAATGCTGGTGCCGATGTATTTCCTCATCGGTGTCTGGGGCGGCCCGCGCAAGGAATATGCCGCCATCAAGTTCTTCCTGTATACCCTGTTCGGCTCGTTGTTCATGCTGGTGGCGATACTGATACTCTATTTCTCGTCGGAGCCGCACACGCTGAACCTATTGACACTGATCGATACCGGTCCGACCATGTCGCACACTTTGCAGATGGTCTGCTTCATCTTTTTCTTCATCGCTTTTGCCATCAAGGTGCCGGTATGGCCGTTTCACACCTGGCTTCCCGACGCACACGTGGAGGCGCCGACGGCGGTATCGGTCATTCTGGCCGGAGTGTTGCTGAAAATGGGTACTTATGCCATGCTGCGCATCAGCTGGCCGATGTTCCCCGATGCCCTGCGGACGTTGTCGTTCTGGATTGCCGTGCTGGGAGTGATTGCCATTATCTACGGCGCCCTGGTGTCGATGGCGCAGAAAGACCTCAAGAAGCTGGTGGCCTATTCATCGGTCTCGCACATGGGGTTCTGCATATTGGCGCTGGCGGCGTTTCCGTCGGTGACGGCGATCGCCGGGTGTATGTTCCAGATGGTGTCGCACGGGCTGATCACCGGCGCGCTGTTCCTTTTGGTGGGTGTGCTGTATGATCGCGCCCACACTCGCGAGATAGCCGCTTTCGGCGGACTGGGAGCCAAGCTGCCGGTTTACACCGGTCTCATGATGCTGTTTTCGATGGCGGCGCTGGGGTTGCCGGGGATGTCCGGTTTTGTCTCGGAGTTCATGATTTTTGTCGGCGCCTTTTCGGTTCTCGACAAAGTGCTGGTGGGTCTGTCGGTGCTGGGTGTGGTACTTGGTGCTGCCTATATGCTCCGCATGGTGCAGAATATCTTCCTGGGCGAGTTTGACAAGACACGCTGGGACGGACTGACGGAGATCAATCTGCGCGAGATCATCTCGGTCGCCCCGCTGGCGGTGCTGACCATAGCCATCGGTGTTTATCCCAAACCGCTGGCAACTCTGATGACGGCCACGCTGGAGAACCTCGTAAGTTTGATGGCCAGGTAAGATGGATTGGCAGTTGCCTGAATATAACCTGCGAATGATGCTCCCGGAGATCTTCCTGTTTCTCTGGGCGCTGCTGGTAATCACGTTTGACCTGGTTACCCGCCGCAAGACCGGTACGGCCGTGGGTTACCTGGCGCTGGTCGGATTACTGGTGACCGGTTTTATCCTCAGTATCACCGGTTACGGACGTGGTTTCACGTCGATGTTCTTCAACGATCCACTGTCAATCTTTTTCAAGGTAATCTTCCTGGGGGCGGCCTTCATGGCTATCGGCAGTTCCTTTGGAATCATGGCACAGAAAATCGTCAATCACCGTGGTGAATACTTCGGGCTGATTCTGCTCTCCACGGTGGGGATGATGTTTTTGGCTTCCTCCAATGAATTGCTGTCGCTGTATATCGGGCTGGAGTTGACCACCATCCCGTTGTTCGTCCTGGCGGCCTTCTTCAAGGATGACAAGCTATCCGTTGAGGCCGGTATCAAGTACCTGATTATGGGGGCGTTATCGTCGGCGTTGCTGTTGTATGGCCTTTCTTTTCTATACGGCATGTCCGGGACCACCGATCTGGTTCAGATGAAGATAAACCTGGCCATAACCCACCTGACGTTTAAGAATATCGGTTTGATCCTGTCGCTGGCTATAGTGTTGATCATAGCCGGCATCGGTTTCAAGCTGGCCCTGCCGCCGTTTCACCAGTGGGCGCCGGACGTATACGAAGGGTCGCCGACACCGATAGCGGCGTTTTTGTCGGTGGGGTCGAAAGCAGCGGGAGTGGTGGCCTTCGCCAAGATTTTTCTCAATGGTCTGTCTGCTTTCTATGGTTCGGAGATGGCGCCCAATGACTGGGGGATGCTGGCCGGTCTGCTGGCCTGCCTGGCGCTGATTATCGGCAACGTGGCAGCTATCCGGCAAACCAACATCAAACGCATGTTAGCCTATTCATCGATTGCCCACGTCGGTTATATCATGATCGGCATGGTGGCCGTCAACGAGTTGGGGATCGCATCGGTTGGGTTCTATCTGTTCGTGTACATGTTTGCCAATATGGGTGCGTTCGGGGCGGTGGCTATCTTTGAGGACAAGAGCGGATCGTGTCAGATTGCCAGCTACGCCGGGCTTTCGAAGACCTCACCGTTTTTTTCCATCGCCATGACCGTGTTTCTGCTTTCCCTGGCTGGTATACCGCCGCTGGCCGGGTTTCTGGGCAAGTATTACATTTTTGCCGCCGCCATCAAAGCGGCCGGCAGCGATAGCTCTGCCAGTTGGCTCTACTGGTTGGTGGGGGTTGGTATGCTGACCGCTGTTTTCTCGCTCTATTACTATGCCAACGTCATAAAGCAAATGTACTTTTCGGCCGAACCCTCTCCATACAGGATCAGTTTTTCGGCGCCGGCGTTGTCGGTGATAATGATCGGGCTCGTCGGTGTGGTGCTGTTTGGGCTTTACCCGGAACCGATCCTGCGGTTTGCCTCGGATATGTCATTGGTGTTTGGCTTTGCTCGGCCCTGATAAATCAAGGCACTTGATTTTTGCGCCGATTGCCGTTACTATCAGAAGGCAACCGCGAGACGGTGCTTAACCATGATGTCAAATGCCAATAACATAGTCGTTGCTATCAAGCGATATTTCCTTTCCGGCGTATTGGTAGTTGTTCCGATTATTCTGACTTACATCGTCCTGAAGTTCCTCTTTGAAGCGATCGACGGCGTTCTGCAGCCACTGCTCTTTCGTATTCTCGGTTACTATGTTCCCGGGCTGGGGATTCTTACGACGATCCTGGTGATAATCCTTGCCGGAGTGCTGACCCGCAACTTTGTCGGGGCTCGTCTTTACGCCGTCGGTGACCGCTTACTGGTGCGGATGCCGATAATCAGACCGATCTACTCGGCTGCCAAGCAACTGCTGGAGGCGGTCACGATGCCTTCCAGCAGGTCGTTCAAGGAAGTGGCCCTGGTGGAATATCCTCGCCGCGGAGTGTATGCGCTCTGCTTTATCTCCCGGCGAATGGACATCACGGTGAACGGCGAATCACGGAAATTCATCACTGTCTTTGTGCCGTCAACACCGACACCGGTTTCGGGAGTGGTGATAATGGTGCCGGCCGACGAAGTGATACCGGTCGATATGACCGTGGAAGAGGGAATAAAGTTCCTGGTTTCCGGAGGGGTGGTCTCACCGGAGATAATGAACGCGGCTGCACCGGCAGCGGAATCACATCGGAGTGAGGTAGGGCATGAAACTTGCTAATCTATTGATGGAGCGCCGCATCAAGATCGCGCTTGAGGCTCGTACCAAGGCTGACGCGGTGCGGGAGTTGCTGGAACTGGTCAGGCGGGAAGGTGTCCGGATCGACTACGACACCGTTCTGGCGTCGATACGGGAACGGGAGGAAGTGGAGGATACGTCCTATGGACGAGGCGTGGCCTTCCCCCACGCCCGCACTGATGCCGTCGAGGAAATGTTCATCCTGATCGGCATCTCCAAGACCGGACTTGAAGACAAAACCCCCGACGACGTGCCGGTGCACATGGTCTGCCTGCTGCTGACGCCCTCGACCATCGCCAAACTGTACCTGCAGACGCTCTCGGGTCTGGCGGCTTTTGCCCGTCTGCCGGAGACTCTGGACAAACTGCTGGCCGTCAGGAATGAGCGCGATGTAATCAAGTTGATTTCCAATGCCAATGTGACCGTCGACAAGGAGTTGATGGTCAAGGACGTTATGCGTCACGACGTAGCCACCGTAACTCCCGATGACACGCTCAAAGACGTCGCCAACAAGATGTTTCGCTTCCGGCTGTCGGCCCTGGCGGTGGTGGATGAGAACCAAAAGCTGTTAGGTGTTATCAATGACCGCGACCTGATCAAGGCGGCGCTGCCCGATTACCAGGCGCTGATTTCCAACCTCAATTACTCACTTGACGTTGAACCTTTTGAGGAGTTGTTGAAACAGGAAGATAAAATCAAAGTATCGCAGTTGTTCCGGGAACACTACGAAGTCACTACTCCGGAAACACGGATCGTGGAAGTGGCGGCCATGATGATTTTCAAGGACGTGCTGAGAGTTTTCGTCACGTCCGAGGACAACCTGGTCGGCGTTCTGCTGCGCAAAGACATCGTCAACATGATCATCCGGGGCTGACAGGCAAGCCTGATTTCTCATGGATAACGGAGCACATCGAAAGTTTTCATGACATCCCCCTCCAAAAAGTACGACACCAAACCCTCTCTCTACTTCGTTCTGGCGCTGGTACCGCTGATCAGCCTGCCGGGGCTGGCTATCGGCCTGTTCTCAATTCACCTGGTGCCGTATCAGAGCGTGCTGGTGCTGGGAATCGGGATCTTTAGCGCTGCCTTCATTCTCTCATGGGCTGCCGAGGCGGCACAGATAGACATCTCGGAATCGCTGGCGGTGGCCATCCTGGCGCTATTGGCGGTGATGCCGGAGTATGCCGTCGATTTTGTATTTACATGGAAGGCGGCTCACGACCCCAGTCAGGCACATTATGCCATCGCCAACATGACCGGTTCCAACCGGTTGCTGGTCGGCTTGGGCTGGCCGCTGGTGCTGCTGCTTTATATCATGGCTAAAAATAAAAAGCGTATTGTTCTGGATGAATCGCTGCGTGTAGAGATCTTTTACCTGATGATGGCTACCCTTTACTCGTTTACGATCCCCCTCAAGGGGAGCCTGACGCTGATTGATACCGCCATACTGTTATTACTTTTCGCCCTCTACGCCCGACGGGTGTCACAGATGGAGAGTGTCGAGCCGGAAATGGTGGGGCCGGTGAAGATCATTGCCAATATGAGCAAGATTTCTCGGCGGATTGTCACGATTTTCATGTTTGGCTATGCCGGGTTGGTCATATTCTCTGTTGCCGAACCGTTTGCTATGTCACTGGTTGAGATGGGGCGGCAGTTTGGCATCGACGAATTCCTGCTGGTGCAGTGGCTGGCGCCGCTGGCATCGGAGTCACCGGAGTTCATTGTGGCTGCAACCTGGGCCATACGGGGAGCGGCCGGGCCGGCACTGAAAGTGCTGATATCGTCGAAAGTCAACCAATGGACCCTGCTGATCGGCACGATACCGCTGGTCTTTGCAATCTCCGGGGGTGTGATCAGGCCGTTTGTGCTGGACAGTCTGCAACGGCACGAGCTTTTCCTGACGGCGGCGCAGTCACTGTTTGCGGTGGCGGTGCTGGTCAATCTCAGGTTCAGTCGCAGCAACGGACTGCTGTTGCTGGTTCTGTTTGCCAGCCAGTTGATCATACAACAGATCAGGATGGAGGTAGCCGTACTCTATCTGCTGCTGGCCGTAGTGTACTATATCCTGCACCGCAAGTGCCTGCTGCCGGCGGCTCGGATCGGGTTGGGACTGAAGAAGAAGTAAAGGGCGTTTCGAGCCGGGCTGCCCCTGGCCGAGCCGTCAGGGGAAACTCTCCATTCTCCAGCATGAGGGATGCAAGTTATCCCCCTTACGCGCGGTCAGGAATCCTGAGGCTGTCCCATAAGTATGTTTCACAAGACAGTGAACGTCGTCACCCTGAGCGGAGTCGAAGGGCGAGCGACAAGCTACCTCAATTTCAATCGCGTAGCGGGTACCGAGGGTACATTTATTGCGTCCGCCGCCGGCATCGCCACATTTTACGCGCGGTCAGGAATCCTGAGGCTGTCCCATAAGTATGTTTCACAAGACAGTGAACGTCGTCACCCTGAGCGGAGTCGAAGGGCGAGTGGTAAACCACATCAATTTCAATCGCGTAGCGAGTACCGAGGGCACATTTAATGCGTCCGCCGGTAGCAACGCCAGTGACAAGTCAGTGGTATCGCCACATTTTACGCGCGGTCAGGAATCCTTTCCTGACCGCACCAAATGTAGCCGTCACGAAAGGATTCGTGACGGCGCAAGAAAAGACCGCAAACGATAACGGCAGATGCTGCGCACCTGCCGTTTGAATCGTCATAGTTGTGACAGCCTCGGCTCGTCCGCCACTGTCGGTTGGCGTTACTTGAACCGCTTGGGACGGCGAGCCTCCCACTCGACTACAATCGGACTGGCCACAAAAATGGAACTGTAGGTTCCGACCGCCACACCCAGGATGAGCGCCAGTGAGAAGTAGCGCAACACTTCACCGCCAAAGAAGAAGAGCGGACCGACCACCAGGAGTACCGTCAGAGAAGTATTTAACGTTCTCGATAACACTTCATTAATAGAGGCATTGACGGCGCTGGCGAATTCGCCCTTGGTGCGGTATTTCTTCAGGTTTTCCCTGATCCGGTCGAATACGACCACCGTGTCGGTTAATGAATAACCGGCCAGGGTCAGCAGGGCGGTGACGATCAGCAGGTCGAACTCCAGGTTCATCAGGTAGAGGATGCCCAGAACTGCCAGAACGTCGTGGAAAGTCGCGACGGTGGCGGCGATTCCGGAGCGGAAGTCGAAACGGATCCAAATGTAGAAGATAATGCCGAACAACGACAGCAACACCGCTTTCTGGGCGTCGCCACGGAGTGTTTCGCCGACGGCCGGGCCGATGAGGTGCTCGGAAACAATGGTGAAGTTGTTGCCGGCGAACTTAGTCTCGATAATCTGCTTCAACGTCACCAGTCGATCACGGCTTTCGGCCTCGGATTCGGGCCGTTTGGTCTTGATGATGAAGGCATTGGGTTCGGTGAAATCCTTGAGGTTGGTGATCTGAGCGTCAGGAAATTCCGTCGTCATAGCCGCCCGCAGATCATCGATAGTCACTTGCTGATCGAAATGACCGGTCACCATAACACCGCCGGCGAAGTCGATTCCCAGATTGGCCTTGCCGGTGGCGATCATGACGAAGCCGACAATCCCGATTATGACCAGCGCTGCCGACAGCACAAAGGCATACTTGCGGAGGCCGATAAAGTCGATATTGGTCTTACCAATTATTCTGAACATAGTCGCATTGTCTCCTCGTCTTAAATGCTCAGGGTACGGTACCCTTTACGGATGTCAAATATCTGTTTGGTTATTATATAGGCCGTGTAGAGCGAGATGCTGACACCCCAGAAGAGGGTCACGGCAAACCCCTTGATCGGTCCCGATCCCAGCAGGAACAGAGCTGAGGCCGTGATCAGGGTGGTTACGTGCGAGTCAAAGATAGCCACAAAGGCTCTTTGGTAGCCGGCATCAATCGAAGCTCGGACCGTTTTGCCGGTGCGTAATTCCTCGCGGATCCGTTCAAAAATCAGGATGTTGGCATCGACTGAAATACCTATGGTCAGGATTATACCGGCAATACCGGGCATGGTCAGCGTGGCGCCCAGGGCGGCCATCACCGACAGCAGGAAGAAGATGTTAAACAGCAGGCCGACGTCGGCAATGATACCCGACAGGCGGTAATAGACACCTATAAACAGCAGCACCAGGCTCAGCCCCACCAGCGAGGAGAAAAATCCTTTTTTGATGGAGTCGATTCCCAGGGTGGCGCCGACGATGTTCTTTTCGATGATTTCCACCGGTGCCGGCAGAGCACCTGCCTTCAGGACGATCTCCAGGTTGCGAGCATGTTTGATAGAGGCCGAGGATCCCATAGTGATCTGGCCGCGGTTGCGAATCTTGGAATTGATGAACGGGGATGATTCGACCTTATTGTCGATGACTATGGCCAGCGGTTTGTCGATGTTGGCGCCGGTCAACTGGGCAAAACGGGAAGCCCCGTCACCGGAGAGAGAGAAGTTCACCACATAGCCGCCGTAGCTGTCCTGACTGAGGGCGATGTTTTCCAGAAATTTGCCCAAGAACTGCACCTTACGTTTGACCAGATAGAGAAGGTAAACCTCTTTGCTGTTGCGTATCTCCGGTCGCGTGGACCAGGAGAACTGGACGTCGATCGGGATAACTCTCTGCACTTCGGGCAGGTTAAGCCAGCGGTCGATTAATTCCCGGTCCTTTCTGGATACGGCAAATCCGGGCCAGTTGGTGGAGTTGCGGTTGTTATACAGGGCCGTCTCCAGTCGAGATGTCAGCGGTCGCTCGTTTTCGTCAAGCCCCATATCTTCATCGAACGCAAACAGGTCGGTGGTGTCAACGGCGCTGTCACCCATTAACTCGGCCAGCATGTCGATCTCTTCAGCGGCCGTCGTGTCAACGCTGTCGATAGCCGCTGCCTCGGCAGCAACCGTATCCTCAACAGTTGTCCCGGCTTTCTTTTTTTCGTACTCGTAGATCACGGAATCAACTTTGGTCAGTATCAGGGTTGCGTTATCGAATGTTTCCAGCATCTTGAACTCCAGCAGAGCGGTCTGCCCGATCAGGTCCTCGGCCCGCTCGGCATCGGTATAACCGGGCAGGTCGACGATGATGCGGTCAGCGCCCTGCTTCTGGATAACCGGTTCAGCTACGCCCAGGCCGTCGACGCGGTTGCGGATGATCTGAATGGCGCGCTCGACGGCGTCCTCGCGGGCACCCGGGTCAAGCTCCTCCATTTTGACCCGCAAAACGACATGGATTCCTCCCTGCAGGTCCAGTCCCAGCCGGATGGCCTTCTGTTGCAGATTCAACAGAGCGCCGGGATCTCGCTCCTGAAGCGACTCCCGGTCAGTATCGCTCATGGTCCATAGCTTGAAGGTATTCCAGAAGGCGATGCAGGCGAGGACGACCAGAATTGCAGTTATTATAATTCGCCAGTTGTGTTTGGGCATGAAATATCCCTTTCCAGTATTCTTAGATTATTATCAGAGTACCTGTCGACACTTAAAAGTGCCCACGAACTGTCTCAATCCCGACCAGCGGGATGTCGGGCGTCAGCCGGTGCCTGATGGCTTGCTGCCCACCAGAGTGAGGAGTTGCCCCAGGTCTGAGGAAATCATGCTGGTTGATGTCAGAACCTCACGTTGCCGAACCTGTCGGTCGGAGAAGGCAACCGTGGGGCGAGAGAAGACATTATGTTTCTTGAGACGTTTGTCGCTGTTGTCCGGCTTCAGAACGGGAGCCAGCAGGAAGGCGACCGGCTGGCCGCCGCCCGACCGGCCATTGGTGGCCAGTTTATCCTGATCGCTGTCGGAGAGAAACCGGGCCGGTATCCACTGCCGGTTTTCCAGGGCTGCCCCGGGCGGGCTGCTCGCGATCTCATCCGGGGATGACAACCAAGCCACGGCACGACTATCCGGTATGGTCAGGACGGTAACGACGGTTAACGCCACCAGCCAGGTCACCGTAGTTGTGAACCGGATCGTCTTTTTATTCCATTGCTTCATTTCAAGTCTTGCGAATATAGCACTTTCTTTACCCAAGTCAACGCACTTTTTCAGGTACGGTTGACAGACGCCTGCCGGGGATATAGCTTCCTTCATATTATCGTAAGTAACGGTATCGAGCTTAATTGACAGATGAGCCACTCAAGGAGGAAGAGATGACAGGGAGACGAGTATCTGTAAAAACCTGGCTGCCGGTATTTCTGCTGGCGTTGTTACCGCTCCGGGTACCGGCGGCGTCCGGTGGTACCACCCAGTACCGGCTGGACAATGGAATGGAAGTCATTCTCAAGGAAAACCACAGTTCGCCGATGGTAGCCGGCATTATCTTCATCAGGTCCGGCAGCAAGTACGAGTCGACGTATGAAAATGGAATCACGCATTTCCTTGAACACCTGCTCTTCGACGGTACCGCGACCTTGACACGGGAGGAGTTGGATGCCGCTATCGATAACCTGGGCGGCTATATCAACGCCTTTACGCGCAAAGAGTTGACGGCGTTCTTTGTGTTGATGCCGAAGCAGTATATCGAGTTCGGGATGACGGTCGAGGCGGATATGCTGTTTAATTCGATTTTCCCCGAAGGAGAAATGACCAAAGAACGCAAGATAGTGATCGAGGAAATAAATCGTGATACCGACTCCCCGGGGGCGGCGGCTGAAGCCTTTTTTATGGAGAAAGCATACGCCGGTACCGACTATGATCGCCCGGTCTTGGGATATCGAGCTTTCATCGAGAATATCCCGCGCCAGGCGGTTATCGATTACTGGCGTCGGTACTACCTGCCGCGAAACATGACGATGCTGGTGATCGGCGATTTCGAAACGTCGGAGATGAAACAGATGGTCTCGGGGATTTTTGGCGATAAAGGCGACCGGGCCGATGATGCCACCCGGGCAACCGACCTGTCCGACCGGGAATCGACCGAAGGGACGGTGGCGGAGTCTGTCCTGTCCGGGCAGAATATCTTCGACACCGTGACCAACGTCACCTCCACCTATATCAACTTCTCGTTGGCGGCACCCCATCACTCTGACTCCGGGTACCTGGCAATGGATTTGTTGAGCCGGTTTTTGGGGATGGACGAAGTGTCGCCGCTGGTAACGGCTCTCACCGGTGGTGCCAACCCGCTGGCCACCGAAGTTTCGGTCGATCTGGTCACCTATAGTGAGTTCTCACGGCTGGAAATATATGTCATTACCGACAACCCGGACCATCGCGATACTATCGTTTCGACGTTGCTGGGACAACTGAAAGCGATCGAGCAGTATGAAGCTGATCCGGAGACAATCGCCGGTATCAGGACCAGTGTGCGCTGCAACGAGATATACAACAGCCAGAAACTACACTACTACGGTTTTTTGATATCGTCGCGCATTATGTCGGTCGGCTGGGATTTCATTGAAAGCTACGGCGACCGACTGGCTGATGTAACCTGGGATGATTGCCGTCAGGCGGCAGCGCGCTGGCTGACCGAACCCCGTTATGTGGCTACCGTGGTCAGACCGGCTGCCGACAGCGGCCAGGTTGCCTATCAACCACACGGCCTCAGTGCCGATGAAGTGAAAGCTCATTTCGACACTGCTGTTTTCCCCCCGCAGGAACTGGTGACCGGTCACGAGATCACCTATCCGGAAACCGAGGGAGTGGCATTTGAACTGGTCGACCCGGCTCAGTACCACCGGGAGGTGCTGGCCAACGGTCTGACGGTTATCATTAAATCGGACCCGGACTGCCCCGTTTTTGCCGCCAATATATTGGGTCGCAATCGTACGGCTAATGAACTGCCGGGGCAGGCCGGTATCACCGATTTAGTCAACCGCTGCCTGGAAAAAAGTACCATCACTCACAACGCCCTGGTTCTCCAGCACCGACTGGCACAGATCGGCGCCAATACCACGTTCTACGATAATCCGTGGATTCCCTATGACGACCGTTACACGACGCGCCGGTACTCATTTCTGAAGTTCGAGACGATTGATGAGTTCGCCGAGCAGGGGCTGGAACTTTTCAGCGATATGGTGCTGAATCCCGCCTTTGACTCGACCGAGGTGGAGAACGTTCGCCGGTCCATGTTCGGCATCCTGGCCCGCCGTGGCGGCTCACCGCGTAACGTGGCACGTGATCTGTTCTATGCCACTCTCTTTGAGGGAGAGGCGTACGCAACGGGCATTATGGGCACCAGGGGCACTATCGGTTCCATTACGGTAGCCGATCTAAAGGCACACCACGCCCGACAGTACTCGCCCGAGAACATGATCCTGTCGATCGTGACCAGGCGAAGTGTGGATGAAGTGCGTCGGTGGCTAGCCGATTCTTTTGGTGCGGTTCCCAGCACCGGTTTCGTTTCAACCCCGGCCGGGCGTCCGCAACCGCCGGATACTACATTGCACGCCCACCGTGATATGGAGAAAAAACAAATTACCCTGTACCAGGGCTGCCTGACACCGGGTGCCGGCAGCGACGATGCGGTATCTATGTCGATGGCGTCATCGATTCTCTCTCGTCGACTCGGTCTCACCTTGAGAGAAAAGCAGGGTCTGGCCTATTCGGTGGGAGCGAGCATTCATCTTGACCGGGATTTCGGCTGGTTTTACACCATCATCGGTACCTCTCCCGAAAACTACCAGCAGGCCCTGGACGGCATAGCTTTCCAAATTGAGAAACTCCAGATGGACGGTCCCAGCCAGGTGGAGTTGAACCGGGCGCGTAACGACCTGTGGGGACGCCTGATGCGGGCCAAGCTGTCAGGCATCAACCAGGCTTATTATCTTGGTGTAAATGAGTACCTGGGACGCCCCATGGACCATGACAGCAACTTGTTGGAGCAACTGGCGGGAGTGACGGCGGCATCTGTCAGAACCACCGCTTCCCGGTATTTCAGAACCGACCGGGGCGTTCTGGTTAGTGCCGGAAAACGACCGTAACCGGCAGGAATCGGTGGATTGAACTTGACCGCGACATGGCGGCCGGTATATTGGCGTCGATTTATGGACCTGGCTCCAACATCGAAAACGGCGCAGCATGTCTGACGGGCCGCATTCCTTTCGGGCAAGCAGCTATCTGAACCGGTCGACCGGTCAATTAGTGCTCAAACTGGCAGGAATTGCCGCCCTGCTATATCTCTTCATTCTATCGGTGACACTGCTGGGGGCATCATTCAAGCTCCTGGGCGGCAGTTTTGTCGAAGCGCTTGTTCAGGCGACTTCGAACCCGCTGTCAGGATTGTGCATCGGTCTGTTGGCGACGGCGATTATTCAATCTTCATCTTCCACAACGACAATGATTGTAACCATGGTCGCCTCGGGGACGCTTTCCCTTCAAGCCGCCATCCCAATGGTGATGGGAGCCAATATCGGTACTTCCATCACCAATATCATTGTGTCTCTGGCACATGTTTCTCGGAAAGAGGAGTTCAAGCGGGCTTTTGCCGGCTCGATGGTGCACGACTTTTTTAATGTTTGCTCCGTCATCGTGTTGCTGCCGTTGCAGATAAAGTTCAATATCATCGGCTGGATGGTCGGTCAGGTGGAGCACCTGTTCGCCGGGTTTGGCGGTCTGAAGTTTACATCGGTCAACGCCATCACCAAACCGGTGGCCAAAGAGATTCTGCATCTATCAGGCGACACCGCCTGGCTGGGGATACTGATTGCACTGGTGCTGCTTTTTATCGCCTTGCGTTACATGGTGGTTGTCATCAAGTCGCTGGTGCTGATCAGGGTGGAGAAGTTTTTTGACCGTTACGTCTTCCGCACACCGGCTTTGGGCTTCATGCTGGGGATGATCCTTACGGCGCTGGTGCAGTCATCTTCGATTACGACCTCGATTGTCATCCCGTTGATCGGAGCCGGTGTCATTACCATTCCTCAGGTTTTTCCGTATATGCTGGGGTCCAACGTGGGCACTACCATCACCGCTTTTCTGGCCTCCTTTGCGCTCGGTTCTCCGGCGGGGGTCGGGGTGGCGTTTGCGCATCTTATCTTTAACGCATACGGCATCGCTATCTTCTGGCCGCTCAAACGGATTCCTATTCGGCTGGCGACATTGCTGGCAGCGGCTACTCAGAAGACAAGGTTGATACCGATACTTTATATAGCCGTGGTGTTTTTTATTATACCGGGGTTAGTGTTGTTTCTGACGGATTAGCACGGGAGCGAGAAATATGTTCAAGAAATTCAGAGAGTTGTTCAGTTCCGAGAACCTGCTCGACGTTGCCTATAACACGACCGTGAAAATGCTCGAGTTTGATCACAAGATGTTCATGGCTGCCAGCGAAACGCTGCGGCAGACGGATAACGCCGAACTGCCGTTTGATATCCGCAAGACGGATCGCAAGATAAACAAGTACCAGCGGGAGGTGCGCCGCAACGTTCTGACCCACCTGACCATCGCCGGGACGCAGAACGTTGTCCCCGGCCTGGTGCTGGTGTCGATTGTGATCGACGTCGAGCGGATTGGCGATTACACCAAGAATATCTCGGAACTGGCCACCAGCCATCCGGCGCGGTTGAAAGCCGGGTACTGGGAGGAAGACCTGTGCGCTATTGAAGAAACGATCCGGGATCATTTCCCCAAGGTCATAGAAGTTTTGTCCCGGCAGGATAAGCAACTGGGACGCTCGATCATGCAGCAGGAGAGAGAGACGTCCAGGAAAAGCGACCGGATAGTGACTGAAATAATCACCGGCAACAGCAAGAACAGGTCGCTTTCAACCAGTGA